>OCVV012874013.1_pt1 | contig 21833 bp, 43 predicted proteins | sample 1539721 | NCBI WGS metagenome assembly OCVV01 (sample SAMN02144230, study PRJEB22623) | gut metagenome | biome: sheep rumen | host: Ovis aries | place: New Zealand
GCCCCACCCGTCACCAGTCGCCGTCTTTTACGTTTGCTATGTTGATTACCTTCCGACCTTCAAGTTCCGGAACTTTATTGCTTTTACGGGAATTGCATATCCAATGAGCTGGTTGAAGGTTGTCCCAGTCCTGGGCAGCTGCCTCCGGAGACTCATATCCGAACAGCTTCCATTTGCTGACCGGATGGATCTCATCGATCACGAAGCTGAGCGGATGCTGAGCGTTTGAAGGTTCGTCGTAATGAATCGGCCCGAGCCTGCCCTGGCATATACCGCAGGGTAACCCCATGGCTTTCATTCGTGCCCGGTGTTTCCGTCTTGTATTGCCGTTGGCGTAGCGTGGGTTAATTTTGCTCATGTTTCCTAATAAAAAGAACGGAGCTGCCTCGTTCCGTTCCTTTTGGGGATTTAGGGATGTTGAAGAGGCCCGCACTGGAGTCTAACCAGTGAAGTACGAACCGTCGGGCCATGTTCGCCGGATTGCTCCGGCTTGGAGTGATTCGTTTGCCATTTCTGACGGTATCATCGTAACATATAAAAATGTCTCATTCTATCACATTCTGCAATTCAAGCAGAACCGCTCCGTGAAGTCTGTGGACGTGCTGGAGCGAATAGTGAACCGATTCAGCCACATCGTCCCAGTTCTTCAGGTTGATATACCGCTCGTATAGAATCTGCCCCTCGATGCCCGGAACGTTCCAGATCACGTCGAATACTTCCTGACGTTTCTTCATCGCATAGATCTGAGCTTCCTTGTACTCCTCTGCCTTCTCTGCTAAGCGTATCGCCTGAAGTTCGACCGTCCTGCTTATGTTTGTACTATGTGGCATACCGTCGTTATCGGTTGGTGACTTGATGCTCCCGATTCGTTCTATTTCTTCCTGATATTCCTTTTTTAATCGTTCGGCTTGCCTTTCAGCTTCCCCGTACTGTTTTAAAAATTCCTTTACCGTCATCTCTTATCCGCTTCTTTTGTTACCGTCATCAATGCGACCAGGATAAACCCGAACACCGCTCCGAATATCGCACCTGCTATGAATTGAATCATCTCACTCCTCCGCTTCTAATATCGTAGGACGGCTTTCAATTACACCGCTTATTCCGTACCGCTCTACCAAATCGAAAAGAGGGTCTTTTCTCAAGTGCTTAACCAACTCGTCGCCATCTATCAGCCTTCCGTGATCCTTCGGAATTTGGACGATCTCATCTATAAAGAACTCAATATCGTCTAAAAAGTTGCCTTTTTTAGTAAATGTTATATGTGCGAAATCCGTTCCGTCTGGGATCTCCACACCTTTAAGTATTATGCTCATCGCTTCTCCTTTCTTCAAAGACCCGTGTGAATCCCTCATCATCCATCACTATAATGGTTTGAACATCATCGGTGTCGGGATAGTCTATCACAAGAGTTTGGTCGTGCTTGGTAATGTACTTTCCGTAGTGTTCTTCCAATTCTGCCACGGTATTCCGAATCGTATTTGACCACCTATGGCAACAGTGGTTCTCCTCGTCCCGTTCTTTACAACCCCGACACCATTCCCACTCTGCTATTGGATGACAGAACTCTCTTTCGCATCCGTCCTTATACAGTACGACTCGCCTTGTTGCTCTGACTTCATCAGCAGACTTCATTTGGATTTTAACCGTATCATCTGTCATTCGCTTCTCCTTTTCGTCATTTCACTCTGAAATCTACGCAGTAATAGTCATCGTCCTCGACATCTAATTCAAGCCACCACTTGATGCACTTCTCACAAGACATTCCGTTTTCTTTGGTCTGTTCGCAATCGCTACAGAATGTCATTCCCCAATCAATATCGCCCTCGCTTGCCATATCAAGGAATATCGCCATCTTATCTGCGTCCATCCGTCTTATTCTTTCAAGGTTAGTCATTCGCCTCTCCTTTCATCTTCGCTCCACAATTAGGACAGTACTTGAAATATCCTCTGTTTTCGTGAACATCCATTTGGCAATTGCAAACAGAACAGTTCGCAAGGTATGCATCTAACATTTTGCTGACTTCTTCTGCATCTATCCAATGCCCCTCTTTCCGTTCTTCTACGGTGGGAAGATTTGATATTTCAATGCGATGGAGGAGACAAACCTCTGCTATTTCATCGTCTCCACGACTTCTTAAAGCATAGAAATCTTCCTCTAATAACCGCATTGCTTCATCTCTTGATATCAGTTCCATATCATTCTCCTTTCACTTCTGCCGAAGATGATAGTTCTTTTATGACGATAATTCCTTTCTGATATGCTTTCCAAACTTCTATTGCTTCCTTGCGGTTGATATAGTCACATTCCCACACACCACATCTGTTATCGTTAGATCCTCCGAATGGTTTCGCGTGAATGCAGGTTTCACATCTTTCACGTTCTGTCATTTGTTTTCTCCTTTCATTTTCGTTCCACAATTAGGGCAATATTCAGTTAAGTGATAACACGGGCAAGGCTTTCCACATTCGGAACAAATAAAGTCGCCTGCACTGTATCCTCTGTCTCCTCGTTCTATTGGAATCCAATGGGGCTTGCTCTTCAGCATTGAAATCTGCTCGTTCATCTCTCCTCCTTATAAATCATCGTCAAACTCTTCCCATTTGTTTTCGGTTTTCAGCGTCATCTGTATTTGTTCAGCTTCTTCCCAGTTACCGCAGATATACCCGCTCCGTCCGCAGTCTTCTCCGAACCGATTGCAATTATCACAGGACGGCTTGTCCCCGAAGCTGGTTCGCTCTGGAAGCCATGGATGTATCCTCATGTCATATCCTCCATATAAACTGTGTAAGTATCAGTTTCGCTGTCGTTCATCACGTCTGCTACGAAGCAATGCCACTCAGTCCCGTCGTCCCAGCGGTATTTATCCAGCGGGCATTTACGGCACCCGAGACCATCCACCAGGTAGTAGCTCAGGCATACATCGTTCAGATCCCTGAGCGCGTCTTTTAGTTTCTTTTCGATTCTATCCATTAGCCCCTCCTTCGTATACCTGATAAAAAGTCATTTTTGCCGGTCTGAAGTAGACCCAGAATGCTCCTGTTTCGCCGTCCCTCTGCTTGGCCAGGTTAAACTCCATCGGCCTGATATTGTCCCAGTCTATGCCAGCCTCGAAATTAGATATGTCCGGATCGCCTTTCCTGTATCGGTGCATCAGTATGACGTTATCACTATCCTCTTCAATGGATCCCGATTCTTTTAGGTTCGCCATCGTTGGCTTAATATTGTCAGCTGATCGGTTGATCTGACACAGCAATGCAATCGCTACGTTCTGCTGCATTGCTATCCGCTTTAGGCTTGAAGTCATATAAGAGAATTGGCTCCGGATGTCCTTGAACTGTTGCTGAGATTTCATCTGTGTCAGCTGATCTATTACAACCAAGTACGGCCGTTCCTCTTCTATCAGTCTCTCAATGGCTTCAATCTGGCCGACGCCCTCATAGATCAGGAACCGGCCGGAACTCTCAATATCGTTCAGCATATCTACGCCCAGCATATATTTGTCATTGTCTTTAATGTCTCCGCTTTGGTTCTCTTTAGCTGATATAAAGCCCTCTTTTACGAGGATCCTTCCGAACGTCTGAAGTGCACTCATCTCGAGCGGGAAGTATAAGACCTTTTCGCCTTGCTTCCAGGCGCCGTATGCTATTTGAAGCGCAAAAGCTGATTTACCTACAGACGGTCTCGCTGCTATGGCAGTCAGTTCTTTTCTCTTAATACCGAGTGTCAGGTCCTGCAAGTCGGGTATTCCGTCCCACTTTATCAGCTCCTGTTTGCGCTTCCGTTCCATTTCCCTGGCGAATGATACAGCATAATCCTTATAGCCTTGTACCGGTTCGGTCATGTAGTTGTCCCGGAGCGCTATCAGTTCCTTGACCTTCTCGATATCGTCGGTCTGTTTTATACTATCTCTTGTCTGCTGGTCTATCAGGCTCCTGACAGTCGATTCATATATGGCCGGAGAGTAGCCGAGCGTCATCTGTATCAGTTCGGAACGGATGTCTTTATACTTGGCGTAGATCTCGCTGGTAGGAGTCCCTCCTTTCAAGTCTCGTACTACGTTTGAGTATTTAAAGTATTTTGGGTCTACATAGTGGAGATCATCTAAATGCTCCCCATGTAGCCACATCCCGATTAAAATGTCCTCAGCAAGAATCACGTCGAATTCCTCTCCCCATAATATATTTATTCTTTATTTCTTCAGTTGTTGTTGCTTGCTTGTTAGGTTGCTTGTTGATTTGCTTGTTGCTTTTTGATGTGTCATCTTGGAAAACCCCATATTTTACTACGGTTATGAGCCTTCCGTGGTTTGTTGCTTTGCTTGTTAACTCGCCTGTTGATATAAGTTTACATAATGCAGTGCGCACTTCCTGAGTGCTTAATCCTGAGGCTTCTGAGAGCGATTCGATTGAAGTCCAGAACGAACCCCTCGGGATGTCTTTGCCATACCACTTTTTATCTTCCCAATTGGCAAGAAGCAGAACGGTCAGCCACAGCTTCAGGACTTTATCGTCGTCCCACCATTCCCAGTCCATTATGCCTCTGTCGATTTTTATGTATCCGTTCATCGCCCTATCACCCTCTTGCAGATATCGTACGCAGATTCAGGATCGTGTATGCCCTTATCAGCCTCCGTTTTGCGTTTGTAGAGGATTTCCACGATTCTCCGACCAGTTGAACGTTTATCACAGAACTCGACTGAAATCGGATATTTAGCGCACCAGCTCGCAAGGATTCGGTATACCTTCTCACCACGTACCTGAGTATGTTCCGAAGACCACAGCATCAGATCCGATATGTCCCGGATGTTTACCCACTCGTCGCGGTCTTTATACCTGTCCTGTTCGACTAATATGACCAGGTGAGCTCCGGCATTCTTCACTCGTTCCAGTTCGCGCTTGAATCGTTCGTGATCGCTTGTGCAGTTCTTAGCCAGTTCCGCTACGTTCTGTTTACGGTCTATTACGAGCTGAGGGTTAGTGTATTCCATATAATCTCCGAAATATAACTTGTTCGTATCGTATTGGATGCCGTGACTGTCGAAGTATTCCAGTATTTTGCCGATTGCTTTCGGTTTTTCCCTTGTGTCAACTAATATCATCAGAATGGTATATCCTCATCTAATTCCTTGAAGCCGTCCGGATTTGGTTCCGCTGCGGTCTGTTGTGAATCGCTATCAGCCAGCCTGGAACCGCAGAAATCGAAGTCCGCTAAGGCTATGCTATATGATTTGCGTCTTACTCCGTTCTTATCGTCATAGGAGCGGATTTGTCCCTCTCCTGTCAGCAAGATCTCGGAGCCCTTGTGGAAATACTTGTGGATAACTTCTGCGCGCTTGCCGAATACAACACAATCGAAGAAGTCCGTCTCGTCGCCGTATCGTCTGTCTACCGCTACGGTGAAGTTGGTTCTGCTATTCTTGTCTTCGTTGCCTTTAGTGAACTCAGGATCTCTTACGAGTCTGCCGTGTATCATATGAATATTCATCTTTCCCTCCGCTATGATAAATTACTTGTTAGTTGTTCAAACCTCGCTGAAATCGTCGATTTTCACCCTTAAATGGGATATATAAAGCGGGGCGATAGGGTTGTAATTGAATGTTACAGAAAGGGGTTTGAAAGGTGGTGTATGAAAATCTTACGAAGGTCTTTTATTTGAACAACTTGAAAGGAGAAACCGCCCCGCCTTATAACGTATTTATTTAGTGACTATCGTGACGTCGGCGCCCATGGCCTTCATCAGTCTGTCGAATGTGCCCATATTCGGGACCCTTGCGCCCTTCTCGTATCGGCATATGGCGGATATCGAAACTCCGGACGCTTCGGATAGATCCTGCATGGTTATGTTTTTCTCGGCTCGGATTTTCTTGATCATCTCGCCGGTGTTCAGCTCATCAGATATCAGTATCTGTTTCATCAATTTCCTCCTCTCTCCACATTCCAGAGAAATCGTCCAGCACGTACCTGATTCGCTTCTCTTTCGGTTTAGGCGGTTTGTAGAACGGACATAACGCCTTGCTGCATTTCTCGTCCGTTCCCATACCGCATTTGTAGAGGCTCTCACAGTCTCGAAGATTCATCAGACAGCCTCCTTAATCTCGTACTCTTCCGGAGCGGTCAGCTTCTTGGTGCGTTTGCAGTAGTCACACTTTTCGCATCGTATCGGCTCGACTTCTCCCTGCTTTATAAGGTCGAAGCGTTCTATTTTTGCCTCGACTATCTTCAAAGCCGTATCGAGTATATGCTGCGGGATATGCATCACCTTGATGTCAGGCGTCTTTTCTTTCGTTACCGCTACGATATAGAATGGAAGTGGTTCGGTTCGGTTCGATACGATCTGCTCAACTCTCTGATAGACCGCGCCTTGTATGTCATAGCCCCAGTATTCTATCCAGGAGCGCCATCCGTAGCCAGGATCATATATGTCGTCGAAATCCTTAACGACCTTCAGATCTACGATGCGCTTTTCGTCGTATACGTCCATTTTGGTCTTCCAGGGCACTCCGAACAGTTCTGCCTGCATTATTACTTGCTTCTCTCCTGTTAAGAAGTCCATCATTAACGGCTGGCTCTTTACCGCTTCGATTATCTCGTTTGCGTGCTGGAACTTTGCAAGCAGCTCGCCGTTTTTCTTGAACATTTTTTCTCCGTTCAGCTCCATGAACTGAGGCATCTCACCCGAAAAGTAAGCGTCCACATATGAGCCGATAAGAAGCGAATCAGTGACCTCTCTCTGATACCATCCATTTGCCTCTGCCAGCCCGCACGCCTCGCATTTATTGAACGCCTTGAACTGCGACACGCTCCAATAGGAACGCATCGCTTCAGGGCTGAAATAGTTGGTGTTGGTAAGTTCCATATCAGGCCTCCTTTGGCGTATAGTAATCATATACGTCTTCTATCGTTATTACCTGAGTACGTCCGATGTTTTTGCAAGCGATTTCTCCGTTTTTTACAGCTTCTCTTATGCCATTTACCGTGATTGCGGTCTTGGGGTCTTCCGCAAGAATCTCGTTGTAGGCTTCTCTTATTGTTCTAAATCTTTTGCCCATCGTCAGCCCTCCTGTTCCTTCTTCGCCTTGACCGCACAGTCATAGCAGAGATATCTGCCAAACTTGGTCAGTGCATTGTTTGCGATTGCTTTTGCCTTGTGTCCGTCGCGGTCTGTTATCAGCTCGCCACAGTCTTCACAGTAAAACTCGTCGGTCTTCGGCGGGTACTCTCTGACTCGTAAGCATTCCTGAGTCTGCCCGAATGCCGATATCGTTGCCTTGTATATGGCTATCTTCTTGTTGACCCAGTCCTCTACTTTGGTCGACCCATACGCCTTGCTGATCGCTTTGGCGTTGGTCGTGTTGCATATCATCGGTTTGTATTCGTGTTCTTTGAAGTGAATCGTCAGCTTCTTTTCTTTTCCTCTGTCGTTCTGTACTTCGTCTCTGTCTACATAATCGACCGTCAGCACCAGGTCACCTGTTTCCGGCACGTCCCACGATCCCAGGAACGATTTATCCATGTACTTACGGAAGTCTCCTGTCAGTCCTTTGCTCATCTTCAACATCCTCCTCTATCTGCTTCTTATATGGTTCTATGCTTATCGTTATTCTGCTCGCTTCAGGTTCTATTAGGTTGTCAAGGAACTGGTCTGCTATGTACCCGGCTTCCTTGAACGTTTCAGCTCTGAAGACGAACTCTGCTAAATACCCGTACTTCACTCTTACTCTGTACTCAGTTATCATATCCGTCCACCTCCCTGAACAGTGGCGCTATGCTTCTCTTTTCTTCTATATCCGTTATGAGGCGCTCTGGAACACATCCCTCGAAGTCGCCCTGCAGCACCACTTTTGCTATCTGCCTGTAGACTTCTGCGTTCGTCAGCCCCTCGATATGGAGATATATGTCGTTGTTTATGCTGTCCTGTATGCGGATATACTCGCCGTCTTTTTTAATGCTCCAGGCGTACTGGATGGACTCGAGGTCCCCGAAGCTCTTCAGCCCGGACCATAAGCCCTCGATATACGCTCTTCTGTTTCTGTAGTATTCTGTGTCTCTCACGCTCTCTCCTCCTTAATCGCTTTGAAGCTGAAATATACAGCCCCTTCGTCCAAGCAGTCACCGAGTATCCAAGTGCTCGGCCCGCCACCTTTCCTATATCTTACCTGGCTTATTGCTTGCTTCTCTGACACAGCCCAGGTCTCTCCCAGGAAGTCGTTGCAGTAGTCTTCTGCATAGCAGCCTACGCCCTTGCCAACGAGATAGACTTTGTACTTCTCCTTTGGTTTTCTCATCTCAAACCTCCCTATAGTATTCGATTATCTTCCGCTCCCAGTCGCGGTCGATGTCGATAAACTCATCGTCCTTTACGCCGACGAATACGACCGGGCCGACTATCATCTGACCGTGATATTTGAAATTCGGTGCTAACTCCAACAGTAAGCCCTCTTCGTTCGCTATCATTATCAGATCTCTTGTAAGGTAAACCGTCTCGATGTAACCGCCAACGAGCTTCTGCCATTCATCCAGCTCATTCGGTACGTTGCGAGCCTCTGCCGGTTCGCCTGGCTTCTTATAGACTATCCTCATCCGTCTCGCCTCCGATCAGCACCGCACCGGTTCCCATCATACCGAGGAACAGGATGCCTTTGAGTATCAGCGGAACGATAGGCGAATGGATCCCATTTGCTACGGCCACATCATCAGCTCCTGCCATTCCGATAAGAGCTACAAACCCAACTAATACGAGCACCGCTCCGATTCTTTTTCTTAATCTGCTAAACATAACTGCACCTCCCCTGCCTGGATCATCTGATATAACTTCTCACACGCCCTGGACGTTCCGCATACTCTGCCGTAATCTTTAAGAATACATCTGCCGAATTTAGCACGGCTGTCTGCCGTTCCGTCCGCCTTCAACTGAAGCTGGAACATCGGGCACTGGTTGCAGCGGAATCCCGCTCCGAGGACTTCATATTCTTCTTCTACCGTCTCAGGCTCCTCTCCGATGTTCTCGGGCCAGGAGATCCTCGCTCCGAGGAAGTTCTCGTAGAAGTCGATAGAGATGTCCTTTCCCTCCAGCTCTACCAGCTTCTTGTTAAGTTCGTCTGTGAATGTCTGAGCCGAGTCTCCCTGGACGATGGCGAATTGCTTCACAACACGTTTTCTCATTAAAAAATCACCTCCATATAAGATTCATTATATTTCGGTGATTCGAATTGCATATGTAGCTGTTGTCTTGACTATTCCCTGCCCTTTTGGTATCCTTGTAATATGGGTCGGAAAAATTGCCGACCTTTATGATTTTAGGAATAGTTAGCGCTATTTTTAATGCGGTTTGGGTCTTCCCTCACCGCCCTGTCAGTATATGCAATTGATCGAATCACTGTATATATAATAATCCCATTTTTACCTTTTGTCAATAACTAAAACGTGATATAATTGATTCGGAGGTGTTATTATGGGATTGTTTAGTAAATCAGTTAAGCCGATGCAAGTAAAGTCCAGCGTTCGCTCGATTCCTTACCCTGTCGAGGTCGCTTCCTGGCATATCCATACCGACGGAATTCGTGAGCTGTTGAAAGCAGCCGAAATAGATCTGAACGAGTGTAAAGTTTCCGAATATCTTCGCTGCAAGGTCATTCCTGAGCCTGATAACGAGTCAGATTCGAACGCGCTGAAAGTGTATGCAGCTCCTAAAGGACGTAGTAAAGAGTTTTTCGATATCGGGTACGTTCCGTCTGAGTTCGCTCAGGATATGCGCGGAGACGTTAAAAAAGTTGTCGCTGGATCTCATTACTGGAGCCTCCTGATGCGTTTCGATGTATTCCAGGGCATCAGTTTTTCACTCAAATTAGAAGAATCAAAGTTCAAGTGATTAGTTCTTCGACTATCCGCTGAAACTCGCTGAAAACGCAAAGCAGAGCCTTACACGAGGCTTTCAATCGTTTCCTAAGTAAAAAGCCCCGAGCAATTACGCCCGGGGCCTCTTACATTTATTATATTATTAAGGAGAGCGATACGGCCCTCTCGGACCGGCTTATAAAGTCGGGTTGTCTTTGTTATAGTTGATAGTCGATACCCCCAGGAGCGCTCCTAAAAATGCGTCTATCAGGGTGATGGTCTGTGGGATCTCGACTTCAAACGGCAGCTGCCATACCTTTGCGAGTCCCATGTATAAGGAAGCGCACGCGGGTAAAACTATCAGGCAAATCCATTTCAAAATATCGAATGTAGTATTTTTTAGCTTCATTTCACACCTCACTTTATCGGGAGCGACTTCAATGCCCCTCCCTCTCCGTATTCTCTTGCTACCCGTCCGTTACCGTTTAACTTTTCATATGCTTCGTATTCTTCTTGAATATCATCGTATTCGTCAGACGGGATATAACCTATCTCATGGTAGTAGTCCGCTCTGCTTAAAAGATGGTTTCTGCATAAGGCTTTCAATACGACCTCGGACGGTGTTTTCTTTTTGCTTTTGGATTTATATAACTCCGTTAGGAAGTTCCCGAGCCAATTAGACCCGAGGACTATCCCTATGAGAGTCAGTATCGTTTCATAGTTCACTTAACTACCTCATTCAAATATCTTTGGAATGCGCAAGCGGTGTTGTGACCCATTATGCCGTCCACCGTTCCGCAATTGTATCCCTTTGCATTGAGGAATCTCTGCAAGCCGAGGATGGTGTTCTTTCCGCATAACCCGTCAATCGTTCCGACTCCGTAGCCTCTGCCTTTCAAATATCTTTGGAGTCTGTCCACGGTAGTTGATCCCGTGTAGCCGTCATTGAATCGTGCGGTTGTCCATCTTGGGATATAAGGCTTGCAAGGGTTGGTCTGTCCTCCTACCCATCCATCTTGCACTATGCCAAGCATTCTCTGTAATCGCATAGTGGACAACTCGCCGAAGTATCCATCTACTACTAACTTGCCATCGCCCTCGCCTAACTGTTTATTGACTTCGTTTGCTATGTAAGGGAACTTTGATGCGAGGTAATCCCCGGGACAAGTTGTCGCCATGAAGTAACGATGCATCGTAAGGTTTCCGTATGCGTTTCCCGTGAAGTTTAATCTCTTGATACCGTTCCTTCGGCACACATCTACACACAACTCGATACACTTATTGATCGCGGTATCGGAAACGTGCCAATTTCCTCCGATTCGGTCATTAGCAAGTTCGATTGTGATTGACCTTTGATTGCTTGCGAAGTTGCCGTTCGCCCAAGACGTGTATTTCTCATCCACATACAGACCTACCCTGCCCTTTGAGTCGATTCCATAGTTGGCTGACGCAGGTCTTGTCTGAAATACTTGACCGCATTGCTCAACGGTAAGATTCCCTGCCATATGGTGGATAGTGATGTCTGTGATTCGCTTTCCATCTCTCGAATCGTAGTTCGGGGATAACTTAACATAATTAACTAACGGAGAATTGCTCATAAAAGACCTCCTAATAAATAGATGATTGGCATTGAATAGATAAAAGAAATGACTCCCACCATGAGAGCCATTAAAATTAGTATTATAATTATTGTCTGCTTCATTCCCACCTCGCGTTAACATACACATACCATGACAGATTAGCAGATGTCCCTTGAGGGTAGGACCCGACTACCGCGGTGACTAATCCGCTCCAGTAATCCGTCCTTTCATAGTCGAATGTCAGTATCGCTCCTCCGCCCGTATTGATTCTTCTTAACGTAGCCACCGCTATAGGGTTTGTTATTGCGAAGGGATAAGGAGTCGTTGAAGAATCGCCTACCACCCATGAATTAGTAGTATAAGCCGTTTGAGTTTGGTTGAACTTCCCCCAAAGTTCTGCCCTGCCACTATTCCACTTTCGATATGTCCATATACCGTCCGTTCCTTCCTCGACTACGAAGTCGCCTATCTTCTCGCCATTGATGTAGATGTCACCGTTGACCTCGAACGCGTTTGAATGAGTCGGGAACATATCCATTGACACCGAACTTTTAACGATGTCGAAGTAAAAGAGCGGAATGCCCTTCCCTATGGTTATCTCAAAGGTCGAACTACCACCAAATGAGTCGGTTATCGTCAGCAAGATATACCACGGATATTGATTATCAAGTGATACCGTAGTCGTTCCGCTTGGGTTGATATTCTGCGTCACCGAGTACGATGATTCCGAAGTCTTTCGCGCCTGGAGTTGGATAGTTACCGCATTTGACCCTATATAGGTGTAGTTCGTTGTAGGTGTGATTTCTGTATTGGAATAGAATCCCGACACCCTTCGAGCCGTGGCGCTCATCGTAGGCGCGACATATTCCACTATATCCAACGAGACCGCTTTGGATGATGTAAGACCTCTTGAGTCTGTCACATATACCGTAGCGGTTGAGTCTGTGGATGTTATGGTTATATTCGACACGGACGCAGATGATCCCGAGAGAGTCATCGGATAGTCAGTACCGTTGATGGTGACCTTTGCGCTTGAAAGAGTCGCGTAGTTCTGCGCTGATAAGTTTGAAGCCGTGAAGGTCAGTTTCGACTTGCCGGGGATTATCTTTTGATTGTCCCCCGTGATAGTGGTGATGGTTGAATCGTCATCTTGATAAGATGCTGACCCTATGATTGGTGCTGATGTTGAAGGCGCGGTGAATGTACCGTTTGCGGTCTGCGTGTTCCCTGCATATGTAACGCTTACGTCATAAGTTCCCGTTCGTGAGTTCGGTATCGATTGATATAGGGTATCGGCTACCGTTGACGGGATCGTGACAGATGTTCCCGTTGTAGTGGTTTCTAAAATCGTGGTGTTCCCTACAGAAACCTTGACCGTCGACTCACGCGCCAAAGGGTTGTATATGCCTACTTTGGCAGGCTGACCGATGGTAATCTCGGGCAAGTCCCCGGGCGCAGGATAACCATAAGTATTGATGTCGAACTTGGCTGAATTAGATGTTAACTGTGAGTCCTTGCGTCTGACACGGACTACGGCATGGTATGTTGATTTTGATTGCAATCCCGTAACATTGAAGTATCCCGATGACGCATTGACCGAGCCGATTGGTATCCATGTGGTCGCCCAATCCAACGATAACCATATATAGTCAACTATCGCGTCCGATGACCAATCGACCACCGCGGTTGTTTCTGTGACATTTGACACAGTTGCTGATATTGACGCATATCTTGGTATGTTGTTCAGCGTGAACGTCTGTGACCCCGTACAGTTTACCGACGTTGTGAAAATCGCCGCCGAAATGCCGACCGCGAATGATTTAGCGCCTACCGTATTATGATTGAGTTTGATTGACCCACTCGCCACAGTACCCTTGTACATTGCATAGCGATTATTAGCGCTTAACGAGTAGACCACCACTCCGTCTATAGTCACCGAGACAGGCCCCGTGTAATAGTATGACGATGAGCCACCATTGGCGGTCAATACCCATGATATGGTCGATTGATTATATTCGACAGATTGAGTGGCTGACCAACTCAATGTTAAATATCTTCCTTCATATGATGAAGTTGATACACTTCCGCTTAATGCCATGTTATTCTCCTACCGCGACGATACCGACCCCGGTATTGTCAGCATTTGAAATGTCTATAAATCTTATCTTGTCGCAAAGAGTTATTTCTTCCTCAACTACGGCTTGCTTCATATGGAACTGATCCGAAGCCACCCAATAGAGTTTATTTCCGTTAAGGTCAAACCCTGCGAAGCCTTCTTCGTAATTCATTGAGACGTAACCATTCGCACCGTACATCCTCAAGCCTTGATTGTCCATTCTGCCGACGAGTGTTCCGTCTGCGGTACGAAGTTCCATGACTCCGTTTCCGTTGTCCTCACCGCCTAACTGAAGGACACCGCCCCTTATACGGTTGGCACTTAATAACCCCGTGGTTATCATGTCCGCGTTGATCTGACCGTCCATGGTAAGAGCCAAAGAAGAAAAGTCGCCATTGTATCCGTTAGAACTGAAGCCTAACCCTCCGAGATTCCACCGCCATACATTGACCGCGGTATTGATGTCGGGTGAGTCCATGACCAAAAACTCATATGGTGTACCGTTCGCGTCGGAATGAAGAACGACATAACCGCCCTTGTTCCCCGTTATCTTGTTGGTGGCATTCGCTATGGCATTTGCCATCATTGATGTAGTGGGAAGTCCTTCGGTTATCCTCTGCGTCATATCCACTACGAGATCCGCAAGAGTGACTTGTGAATCGCCCAATTCTATCTCGTCATATCTGTCAAGAAGCACGTTCCACTTGACGCGGATGACCTTCTTTTGGATGGAGTACACCCCCAACGGCTCATATATGATAGTGACCGTATCACATAGCCTTACTCGCTGAAGTGGTGCATAATCCTTATATTCTTCCGTCTGCCACAACTGAACAAAGTCCGCTTTGATATTCTCGGAGATATTGATCCCCGATGAATTTTCAAGACGGGTCCTTGCCATGTCTCTCAATTCGGCTTGAGTTGGTGCGTTCTCGAACTCGTTTGTTAAATCTAAAGGCACGGCTCTGATTTCGTCCACGTCTTCCAAGACTACTAAATCTGGAAGTGTGACGGTCTCGTCCTCGCCTTTCCAATATGGTGCTACCGCGTTATAATAACCGCTTGCGTCTATCTCTTGAGTGATGTCCGATAAGTTCTTGCCGTAGCGAATCGTGACCCCGGAGTCTTGCCCTCTGTTAAGATGGAGTTTGACCGTCCACTTGTCGAACTCATATTCACCCTTGCCGAATACGTCCAAAAGCGACCCACGTTCACCGCCTAACAGAGAACGAACTGAACGCGGTGTCTCATTCTTAAACTGTGAAGTGACTACCTTATCCGTCCAAAAAACGAACGGATTCGGATTCATGGAATTAGGTACGATTTGAGCCATCGCGTCAACTATGCCCGACGCGGTGAATGGTTTGACTACGATGTTGGATAACCTATAGGACAGATGATGAGCATTGAATTTGACCTTTCCGTCTATCGTGGCGGTGCGTTTGTACAAAATAAAAGGCTGAATGTCGCCCGTCTCATCGTGTGTGACCGCAACAATTCTGCCTTCTTTTATAAGTTCGTATTTTTCTCCGCTGATAGGATATTCAAACTCGAGTTCATACACTCCGTTTCTTTCCTCGGTGACCGTCGCTGAAATAGTGTCGACCAATCTTCCGAGTCCGTTTGAAGTGAATTGAGTTTCCGTAGATTCGTATAATATAGGAATCATAATCGCCACCACCTCGGTGTAATCTTGACCGCACTTAAACCCGTGTAAGTGATACCCGTCTCCCCTGCTGAAAGTGTCGGGAATGCGGATTCGTTCAAGTTGATTCGGTCATTGGCTGAAACGATAGCACCACCCGATACGGTATACGCGTCCATCAATTCACAATCGATATAGATAGTCTGATCTGTTGTGCCTGTAACAGTTACGGAAATATTGCCAACTGTTAACGTACCCGCGCCGTTGACTTCTATCAGAGGCAGAGCTTCAAAAGGCGTCGGATTAGTTAACGTCTCGCCACTTTCGACTGATACCTGTTCGTCTCCGCTTTTGAGGAATCTTTGAGGCTTACAATCAAATTCAAGCGAGATCTCCGCGAGTGTATTGTAGTGCAGCGGCTCCGCTTCGAATCCGCTTATAAACGTACCGAGCCTATACTCATCAGGGTGAAACGTATCAGACAGCCTCTGATATCCCGTCTGAGATGTTAATGCATTTCTGAAATCGCCCAGCTGCTGCCTGAAAGTAGCCATATCTGTAGCGTAGCTGTATGCTGTATATTCGACAGTGATGTTTTTAAAGCGCCCTCTGTCAATTAAAAGGTCTCCGTTTCGCCCTGGTATGTTTACTGCCTCCACGTCTCGCTCCGGAGCGTTGAACGTGCCATCTCCGGCAAGGAGAATCCCATAATCAGCGCTATCTGTGCCTCCAAACTGTAGGCTATTATTTATACTTCCCATGCGACCCTCCTTGAGTTCTGAGCTGATATCATTTTGCGTTCAACTGCTTCCGCTATTGCGTTCACATCCATACCGGGAGCTGCGTAAACGTTTATAGTTACGTCCCCTCCTCTTCCATTCTTTTCGACTGACTCCGCTAACTTATCCATGCGCTTCCAGAACGGATCAAGTGGAAGGATAGCCTCGTTAGATGTGCCTTCACCTATACCTACGATGCTCGGATTCGTAGCGATACCGCCCTTAGCGTACCAGCTGATACCGAGCGACGGGATAGATCCTCGTAACAGGTCGCCCAGTCTCCAACCGCTTGGGCTGATGTAGAAGTGCGGGAGTGGAATATGCGGTATCGATACAGAGAATCTGAAGAAACTTTTGATTTTGTCTATTATGCCCTTGACTTTGTCTCTCAGGTTTTCTATAGGTGACAGGAATCTGCTCCTGACGGCCGAAGCGACTCCGCCGATGGTATCGCGTATGGAGTAAACCCTCTGCAAGAATCCGTCTTTTAACGACTGGATAGCATTGTGGACTCTTTCGCGCATATCGTTTATAGGCGCCATAAACCTGTCCTTGATTCCTATAGCGCACTCTCTTATCTTCGGCCATAACGCCGAACCTAAACCCGTAACGATGGAGAGCGCGATCTGTCCGATAGCACTGATTATCTTCGGAAGGTTTTCGATGAGCCCTGATGCGAACTTACCAATTAACTCGCCAGCTGACTGCAACAGTTTCGGAATGGTCTCAACTGCCCAGGCTTTTACCTTTTCGCTTGTAAGGCCGTTTGCATTCTCCGTGAGCGTTGTAGCTATGTTTGCTATAAACGAGCTGATACGCTCCAGTAGCATCGGTATGCCTTCCTGTACGAGCGTTCCAATTACCTGCGGAAGTCCTCTTATGACTGTGCCTATCATCGGTATCAGGTTATTGAATACAAACGTGTCGACCGATGTCAGAAGTCCCTGGAGCGCTGGTTTTATGTCTTCGCCTAATGCAAGCGACCCGAAGAAGTTTTTGAGCGATGCCTTCATGGCGTTAAATGAACCGCTGAAGGTCTCCGATGCTTCTTGCGCTGCGACTCCTGTGAGTCCTAATTCGCCCTGTATAACGTGGATAGCGTCGTAAACGTCTCCTAAGTTGTCGATGTTATATTCAACGCCTGAGATCTTCTCTGCGTCCTTCAGGAGCCTTTCCATCTCCGACTTGGTGCCTCCGTACCCGAGCTTCAGGTTATCAAGCATCGTATAGTTTTGCTTTGCAAATCCCTGGTATGCGTTCTGTATGGATTCGAGCGGAGTTCCCATCTTCGCAGCGTTATCAGTCATGTCTAATATGGCTGTGTTTGCTGCTTCCATCGCTTTCGCTGTGTCTCCGCCGTATGCCTGTTTTAGTGCAGCCCCGAACGATACTGCCTGCTCCGAATAATCGTTCATGCTGATACCAGCCGCAGCCGCTTCTCTTGCGTATTTCCTCACGCCGTCAGCTGCTTCGCCGTATAAGGTATCAACACCACCCAAATAGGACTGTTGAAGCGCAGCGCCTTCTGACAAGGCTGATTTGAGCGATGTTACTATCGCAGCTCCTACCGCTACCTTCCCGAGCGCCTTCTTTGCGAATGCGCCTATTTTCGTGCCTGCAGCGGTTCCTGCACTTTCGGCCTCGCCACCCATCAAATTAGTCAGTGAGCCTTTTATGCCGTCCGCCGATGGTACGATTTGTACATATGCAGTTCCTAATGAAGTGCCTGCCATTTTATTCTCCTCTTGCTTTTGCGAGCGCTTTCATCAGATCCTCAGGAGAATCGAATGCCATCGCTTCGCTGTTGCTATCTTTCTTCTCGCCCATCAAAAGCCGAACGAGTGACGGGATCTCTTTCATGCGCTTTGATTCGCTCGAGAAGCTGTATCGCAGTGCATCGATTCGGTCTGATATCGCAGCGAGAAGTATCGTATCTTGGGAAACCGTCATATCGGCTGCCCGTAGTTTTATTCTTGAATCATCCCTCAGTCCAGCTGCTAAGGTCGCCACCGTACGAAGCGGAAGCGACCTGTAGTCGTATATGGAATAAGTCTCGGCAAGGTCGCAAATTAATGCATCCTCGTCGAGACCTATCATGCTGGAGAGGGTTCTGAGTTTTTTAGTTCGTTAACGGACTCCATCAGTTCAGTTATAGCCGATACCATGACGTCTACAGGAGTGATCCCGTCAACCTCTAAGTGCTTCGCAAGTCTTTCGACCTCTTCCTCACCGCCGAGAAGTTTCTCTGCAGCGTCTACGATCATGCCGGTCTCGCCTTTGTCGATTTTACGGAGCACCGTTAAGAAACTCCAATCATTAGCCACGCTGTCGCAGATCTGGACTTCGAAGCCGTCTTTTAACTTTGCTTTCATCTCTTTGCCCTCCTATGGCTACGCTATTAAGCGCTTGCCTTCATATACTCGTAATGTGTGTTACCTGCTGAGTCGGGTGTAGCAGTAATAGTGATCTCGTATCCAACAGCATCAGTATCGGAATATGTGATATCACCGATCTCGGAAATCTTTCCGTTAGGGATTACGATTCTCTTTGTTGCACCTCCGGTCATAACCATATCAATAGCCCATACACCGTATTCGGGCTCTTTGGCATTAGCCGTTACGGTTAAACCGCTTGTGCCTGTAAGAGTACCGGTTACGTTTGTGCTGCCATATACGGCCTTGAGAACTTCAACGTTCAGCACCTCAATAAGAGTGAGCTGGAATGTGTCCTCTTTTTCTTCCTGGATAACGAGAACAGTGTCTCCGCCCCAGGCTTTAATATTTGTGCTTGAAGGTGAATTGGAATTAACCAGTCCATCTTCACTGCAGTAGCCAAGTGCTTTGAAATCAGCTGACAGAGCGGTTGTTGAGTCAGTAGGAGCTGTTGTTCCTGCTACTGCTCTGTATACGGCACCTGAGATTTTAGGCTTGCCTGCAGTTACATTTGCTACGTTGTTAGCCATTTAGATTCCTCCTAAATAGTGAGTAATTGAATACACGGCCTGCCAGCGGTATTGCTTGGTAGCCGTGTTAGTGAAGTTGTATTCTGTTTCGAGCCTTACGCTGGCCACTTCGTCCTCACTGGCGAAGCTGAGCATTTCGGCTTTTACCTGTTCATTCAGCCTTATAGCGTTCTCGAGCGTTGACCCGTAAGACTGGACCGCTACGGTTGCCGTCATGATGTGGTTCCTGCTGCTGCTTCCTGTCTGGTCGATTAACACATAGCCTGTTGTCGATTCGGGAGCGGATACACCCACATACACGTCGAGTCTGCCCGTAAGGTATTCGATTAGTTTGAATAGAATCATGTTCCGCCTCCTAATGATTTAAGCAGCGTGTTGTTTTCAAGGTTGTCTCTTTTGGCTTCGGAAGTCTCTGCGTATACCAACGCATGAGCACGGTCGAATCCGACAAACGATTCGACTTCATACCCCGCGCCTGCCTTCGACTGGGTTCTGTATGCGTGCTGATTCAGTACGGACTGCATTTCCCTGCTTTTGAGGAGCTGGCCTACGCCCTTTTTATTCAGCTTAAATTTAACCTTGCTCATAGCACTCGACCTTGACCTTCTTGTTCCACGACAGCGGTATAAGGCTCTCGATACCCTCTTCAGGCATTCCGATGATTCTCCAGTCATATCCGAAGAACGAGACCCTTTTGCCCGCGGTCCATTCGTGCATATCGCCTTTGGGTATGCCCATCTGATAGACCGCCCTGCGTCCCGTTAAGGTATATGTCTGAAGAACCTCGTCGGATGATAATGGAGTGACGAGCACATTCTCGACGGGCACGGCTGTCTCCTCATATATCGGAGCATTCAGCGCATCAGTTCCTGTTTGAACCCTGTCGTACAAGGTGACTGTAATGCCTTTAATCATTCCATTCGCCTCCCAAATCGGGAACAAGAGCTTCTACGGGGCTATATGATCCGATGTTGTCCCCTACTCCGAGGAGCTTCTTCTCAAGCCTTCCGAGATACAACTCTCCAACGGATCCCGAAGACCCGACTGACCAACTCTGCGAATACCCGAGAGCAGACATACTTCCTTGAGTTGCGCCGATCGGAGCCGAACTTGTATCGTCTCCATTTCCAAGAGCTCTGATGACCATGCGAACCGATACGACCTTCTTGACTTCGGCTGTAGCTTCTGAATTGTAGGCGTCAATGATGACCGCTGCATCGTCCAGCAGATTTGAGCATACTTCCTGCTCATCGGAGCTCATATTTCTGCTCATTCTTGCCTGAACATCTTCTACTGTTGCATATGCCATCGGGATCACCTCACTTCTTAGCTGTTTTCTTTTTGGCCTTCGGTTTTTCTTCTGCGGGCTTCTCAGTATCAGAGACGGCCAGCTTGTGACCGGCCGTCTTGTATTCTTCTACTCTATCGTCCGCGACCCACATTTCATTTCCGTAGGCCTTGTTGATCATTTTGACCATTAAGCAACAGTCAGTCTGTTGAAGCAGGTTACGTCAGCGCGGAATCCGACTTCGATTTCTGCTCTTACTGCGAACATATTCTGCTGGAAGAGGTTGATGGTGTCATCGCCGGAGGTAAGAGTTGCGTCAGAGCTGTAGTCAAGTCTGATGCCTTCTACTGTGCCGTACATAGCCTGAGTCCAGTCACCAGCAACACCAACAGTGTTAGGAGTTCCTGCAACGTATGCGCCCTTTGTAAGAACGGTCTGTGCTCCGAGTACGATAGGAACTGCTCCTTCAGATACGTTGTTGATGAACAGAGGTCTCTGATCTCCATCAACTGCTCCAAGGAGAACGCTCTTACCCTGAGGTGACATAGCGATTCCGTTCATGATACCACCGTGTGTAGCGATATCAGCATCAGCTGCTACGATACCAGCATAGGTGTTTGTTCCGCCGATGTTCTGAGCTGTTGCGGAAGCGAATGTGTCGAAGTTTGATCCGGGAGCGTTGCCAGCGCCGAATACTGTAGCGTCGAACTTAAGAGCGAGTGCTCTGGGAAGTCTTCTTACGAGTTCGTCATAAAGACCAGCTGCGTCACGTCTGAACTCGTTGGAGAACGGAACGATAACAGCGAGCTTGTATGCGCTCATGAGCTTGCTGGTAAGACCAGGGTTGGATACAGGCTTAACTCCTGTTTCTGCTACCCATGCTGCTTCAGGATCTGCGGTAATTACAGGGATTTCTACGCCTCTGCCAGGAAGCTCGATTTTACGAGCTAACTGCATAACAGCAGATTCGGTCTGCATTTTAGCGAGGATTTCTCTACCCATCTCAGCGGGAAGAGTGATGCTTGTTCTATTGGTAGGTGTTCCAATTGCCATTTTTCTGTTTCCTTTCTTTTAAACATTTTCGTTGAACCATTCAGCGAACAGTTCTCGTGTTGATTTTTTAGCGGTCCCGATCGGATCTCCTCCGTCTGGTATGCGAGGGTATCCGTTCGGTATTCTCTGCTGTGCCCAGGTGAGCAATGCCTGAGCCTGGTCTTCACAGGCTTCCTGACTCGCTCCGGTAAGAAGTTCTGCAGGTACGCCTGTTGCTCTTGCGACCTCATCACGCATATTTCTCAACTCTGCCTCTCGTTTGATGGCATTGAGTTCGGCCTGTAGGTGCTCCGCTTTTTCAGTGGCCTTCTGAAGGTCGGATTTACCTGCTTCGACCTGTTCGTCATACTTGGATGCCTTTTCCTTCAGCTCTGCATAGTCGCTGTACTTCTCGACTCTCTTCGCTACGATGCGGTTGACATCGTCCTGAGTGAAGGTTTTCTGCTCTGCCTGTTCGGTTTCTGCGTTCTGAGTAGTAGTTTCCTGATTTGTAAGGATTTCAGTTTCCATTTAGTTTCCTCCTTCGAGTAATAACCTCGTTTAAGGGACGAGTTCCCAATAAAAAAGCACCAGTTA
>OCVV011256717.1_pt1 | contig 21823 bp, 22 predicted proteins | sample 1539721 | NCBI WGS metagenome assembly OCVV01 (sample SAMN02144230, study PRJEB22623) | gut metagenome | biome: sheep rumen | host: Ovis aries | place: New Zealand
ACCCCCCCTGCCATATCTTTAATACATAAAGAATCAGCACCTAACTTTTCAACTTCTTTAGCTAGATTAACATAGTATTCTACAGTATGTACTGGAGATGTTGTATAAGATAATGCGATCTGGCATTCTCCACCATACTTTTTAATAGATTCTACAGCTTGTTTTAAATTTCTGATATCGTTTAAAGCATCGAATACTCTAATAATATCAATTCCATTTTCAATAGACTTTTTACAGAACATATCTACTACATCATCAGAATAATGACGATATCCAAGTATATTTTGTCCTCTAAATAACATTTGAAGTTTAGTTTTTTTACATACAGCCCTTACTTGTCTAAGCCTTTCCCATGGATCTTCATTTAAGAATCTCATACAGCTATCAAATGTTGCGCCACCCCAAACTTCTAAAGCGTGGTATCCAGCATTATCAAGTATTTTGGCTACACTAACTACTTCTTCAGTAGTCATTCTAGTCGCAAATAAAGATTGATGTCCATCTCTTAATGATGTTTCAACTATCTTTACACCCATAAAATCACCTTTCTTTCTTAATTACTATGGAACTCGAAAGTATCCAATATATTATATCATAATATAATTTGTAAAGAATTAATATATTTGTTGATTAATTATATTGAATAGTAGTCCTGGCATAAATAAAAGTTCTATTAAAATGTGAATATTTATAAAATATTTAAAAGAAACCTAAATTTATTGTTTACATAAATTATCTTTTTTTGATACGATAAAACTGGAGGATAAAAAAATGAAAACAAAATTACTAAAAATCTCATCATTCTTACTACTTTTATTATCATTGTTCACATTAACAAGTTGTAATTTAAAAGGCTTAACATTAGATGAAGCAAAAGCTAATCTTGAAGCAGCTGGATATGAAGTAAAAATCATTGATGGCGCTACATATTGTGATTCAGATCAAAATGAATTTTTCTTATTTAGCTCTGAACTTGAAAACTATCTATATGCAGAAAAAGGCGATGATAAAATCCATATGTTCTTCTTCTATACAATAGATCAAGCAAGCCGTAACAGCGATTTTATCGACTATCCTGATTTGCTTGGGGGTCAAACTAATCAATTAGTATATTGCGCTACAAGACAAGCAAGAAAAGACGCTAAATTATAAGATTAGTTCAAACTGTAAATATTAATAAAAATAGATTTCTAGATGCGCCTAGAAATCTATTTTTATTAATGGCATTATTATTAACTTTCAAAGAAAGTATGACTAACAACCCATTTTTTCAAATTGATTGCTAACCAGAAAGAATAGATACCTAAAGTGATAATAGTTAATAAAAACCAAATGATATACTTTCCAAATAATTGTCCGCCTTTTCCATCAAACATTAGACGTTTTCCATTAATTACAGTGTGTTTTGTTTCCCATCTGTTAATCATGCAAACTGCCCATGGTGTTCCAATGCTGAATGTTACAGCGATAAGTAAAGCGCCTAAAAGTCTCCAACCAATTAATTGAATTAATTTACCATCGAAATATGAATCTTTCATTCTGACCTCCTATAAAATTTGATTCAATATAAATGTAAATAACTACAATTCACAATTATTTTGTAATATTTCTATTTATTTTTCAACATAAACATTTAGTGATATTAGGTTTTTTACCATAAAAATAACTATGGGAGTAAAAAATGCTTGACTCATTTATTTCCTAGTGTTAAAATTATTTAGCAATCGCGAGTGTAGTTCAATGGCAGAACGTCAGCCTTCCAAGCTGAACATGAGGGTTCGATTCCCTTCACTCGCTCCATCGACAAAAATACCGCCAAATCTGGCGGTTTTTATTTTGTTTTAAATCGTTTCTTTAAAGGGGGTGGGGCTTGAACCCCTATTTCAATTTGTTTATATACAACAGAAGCGATATTTAATAACTTGGAAAAATTAATTATGCTTGAACAAATGTAATAGAATTGATATATTCATCAAAAGTTGGTTTTAGCTTTTCAAAAGATGATTCAAGTGTTCCAAATTGGATTAACCAGAATGCATCGCTTGATTTTGTAACGTACGCATAATAGTGATAATCACTACCATTTACATCCTTGTTGAATTCAAATCTTGCGGTATCTCCATCATATTGTGCTTCAACATTTAAGTTGTTGTTTCTTAACACTATATTTGTATAACTCTCAATTGAATAAGATGAAGACACATTTAAATCTGAATAAGTTTCTTTTAAACAGAATATAGCTGCATCAGTATTTCTATATACTGCAGTATAGCCAAATACTTCTTGTTCAGCATATGAAGCACCTATTGTTATCTGCATTCCTGCTTTTTCATATGTAGTTGTTTTTTCTTTGCACGCAGAAAGTGATAATACTAATAGTAATAATAAAATAGATAATAACTTTTTCATAATTTCCTCCTGTTAAATACTTTTACATAAGCATTTAATATATTAGCATATTTGTAAAAATAAAAACTAAAAATTATATAGATTGGTAAAGTGTTATGAATATTATTAGAATTATAAATGATCTAACGTAGAAGATAATAGGCTATTCATTTCATAGATATACTTTGATGGTTCATAGTTATATTCGAATAGTTTCTTAGAATCATGTAGTTTGTGAAAAGTTTGTGATATTTCCTTATAATACTTCTTATACTCTATATGATTCATTGAATCACCTTCAACATATTCAAATATTCTAAGTTCATCTAATAAATAGATAGGATTTTGAAGGAAGTCTTTATTCTTTAAAACATCTAAAGCACTTAACTCAGCTTTTCTATCTATAAAAAGTCATATCCATCAGTTGCGATATGAGAAACATATTTTTTATTTTGTGCTTCAAATAGAAATGTTTTATTCGACATTTCACCATAAATAGTGTCTATAAATTTGACACTTTCTTCATTTATATTTAGCGTTTATGATAAGGCTTTTTTCTACTTTTTATATCACTATTAAACATTTTATCCATATTATATTTCTACTACCTCAGTAGGAATAGTTCTATCTGTCACAACAATCTTTATATTATCTAAACTCAGATTGTTTTTATTAAAATATGTTTCATAAGAAAGCTTCGCAAGTTCCTTTGTATTGCACTCATTTGACAAGTGAAATAAGAATAGCGTTTTTGTTCTTTCACCCATTAATTTAGAAAAGATTATAGCACTACTTTGGTTAGATAAATGACCAGTATCGGACATAATTCTATTTTTTAAAGGCCAAGGACGATTGCTTAACATGAGAAGGTCTGGTTCGTGATTAGATTCTAAAATATATAAATCTAGATTATGTAATTCTTCTATATAATCAAATACACCTGTATCTGTAATATAAGCTATACTTTTATCATTATACGTAAATTTAAATCCTGTTGGTTCTATTACATCATGCGATAGTGGAAATGGTAAAATAGATAGATTATCTACTTTAAATTCTTCCATACTTTTGACAAATTTACAGTATATTGGTGATATGGCTTGTTTATCTTGATCCTTTAATCCTTTATATGTTCCTTTAGTCAAATATATAGTAGGATTATATTTCTTAAAGAATGATGATAAACCCGATACATGATCGCTATGTTCATGGGTAATAAATATACCTTTAATTCTATTTGGATTTACACCTATAGAATTTAGTTTTAATTCTATCTGTCTAGATGATATTCCACAATCAAGTAGATAACATTTGTTATCTACTTCTAAATATACACAATTACCACTTGATGAGCTACTTAAAACACAAATTTTCATATTTAGAATTATATCACAATTATTATATAAAATATGCATAATGCGTTATTTTTGCCTATTTTTTTGAACTAGTTAAAAATTGCGTTATTTTTTTGTTGTATTTTATCATTATAAATGATAATATATTTCTTGGACTTGTATAAAAAAGGAGAAATTATATGGGAAATTTTGGAAAAAGATTACTGATTGTCCTATTATCGGCGCTCGCAGTTGTCGGTCTAGCGCTAATCGGCAATGCTTATCAACAAGCAGAAAGAATTCACAAAGTTTCTGGTTCTTCTTCTGTTGTACTTGATCAAAACAATATCAAGGTAACAAAGAAGGATGTATGGAAAACAATTCTTTACTCTAATCCGATGAGCAATGTCTCTGAAATGATAAATAAAGAAGTTTTAGGATCAGTTATCGATGATGTCAAAAGTCAAGGCACAAATTCTGATGCATATAAGAACAAGAAAAACAAACTTGTTTATGGCACAGCTGACTCAGACGAATTAAGTGAGATGGACAACGAAACTAAACAGGAGAAAGAGCAACAGTGGGCAAACCAATTAGTAATTCTTGGTCAAACTGAAGAAGACTACATCTATTTGCAGTTAGCTTATGATAGATATGCTACATACAGATTGATGGCTGGTCTTGAAATCGGTGGCAAGACTTACGATATTAGTGATGAAACACTGAAAAAGGAAATAGAAAGTTCAACTGGTGATGTTTATGCCATCACAATTAAGTTCTACAGCGAAAAAGATGCAACTACATTCCTAGAAAACTATGTTAATAAAGATACTCACCTTGTAAATGTAAGTAGCGCAATCCGTTACTACTATGGAGATAGTATGTTCGTCCCATCAAGCGATTCTGAATTAACATTCAATGGTACATCTTACGAATTCACTAGAGAAACATTCACTAAATCAGATGACTCTACTGTTGATGTTCCAAACGCATCATTATTAAAAGATTCTGATGGTAACTACATCTATGATGAAACTAATAATGCATTCGTATCTTCTCATTCTACTAAACTTAAAAATAGTAGTGGTGAAGTAGTTAAAGAGGAAGATGGTACTGAAGTATATGAAAAATACATGTTAGTAAAAGCGAATGATACTAACGATGGATATGTATACTTTACAAAATACACTACTGCTTTCGATAAGACTACTGATGAAGAAGGTAACGAAGTAACTGATTATACTAAGTGGACTAAGACAGACGCTACTACTGAAGAAGAAATGAATGAAACTAAAGATTCTACAATGGTAGCTTATAAGGATGCGACATTCTCAACTTCAAATACATTAGAATTAACTACTGATTTATTCTTAGATTTATATGTAAATATGTATAATGAATATTATTCATTACAAAATAAATCTGTAAACGCTACTGTAGATTATTCTAGTTTCACTGCTAAAGTTAGTGATTCAGCTAAACTAAACGAATTATTAAAAGAATATGGATATGTTGTTTTAAATAATGAAGTTAGAAAATATGTTGGAGACCTAGATTACGTAGTTGATACTGAAAAATCAGTAAATGGTAAAGTTGTTTATAAGAAGATTACTAATAATGCTGGTAAAGAAGTAGATTTACCTAACTATAAATTAACTGAAGGATATTTCGATTCAAACGATAACTTAGTATATGTATTAGATGGAGATGGAAATAGAATTCCTCTTGATACTAATAAACCAATCGATGAAGTAACAACATTCGATGATACTAATACAATTAAGCCAACAAAAGCTGAATTATATGGTTTATATGTTGCATTATTCGGAAAAGATGACAATACAAGCTTAGTTTATAACTATGATACAGTTAATGAATCAAGAAAAGATCTCGCAACTCAATTATTCACAACTTTAAGCAGTGCAGATTATCTAAAATATTCAACATCTGTAGGTGGAGATTACTATTTAATCTTTAAATTACAAAGTGCTGTAAATAACTATTCTGATGAAGAAATCGCTACTAAATTAGCAGAATTAAAGAATAAAAAGATCAATGAATATTTAGAGAGTTCTTCTTTCGTAAATACATGTTTAGCTGATTTAAGAAAAGAATTAGGTCTAAAGATTTATGATGAATACTTTGGATATGAATATCAAACAATGATTGCTAACAATTCTTCTTCTAATTCTTATGGTCCATCTGATACAGAAGGTTATTATAAGACTAAAGCTTATAGCGCTAAAAAGTTAGCATCTATCAAAGCTAAAAACGTTAAAATCAGTGATACTCAAACTTATAATGGTAAATATACAGTTAAAGCTGATGACTTATATAACTATGTTATGAGTCATGCATCTGCTTCATATGTTTCAACTGCTTATTTAAATAAATATTTATTATCTATGCCTGAATTTGAATCAATTCATGGTGCTAAAGTTAATAAAGTTAACTATTTAACAAGCAAGAACTGGAAAGTTAAAGAATATGCTGAACAAACTGAACAAATGAACCGATATTTCGAATATTATAGATCTCTATATGCTCAATATGGTTTAAGTTATCAATATTCTTCAGTAGAACAATTCTTATATAGCTATGGTTCAAGAACATTCGATGATATGGTAGATTTACTTGAAAGAAGCACAATGAGAAGCGTTATGTTATATAAAGCATTAGTTGGTTTAGATAATATGAACTATGAAGAAATTCCTTCAACATTCACATTTACTACAGAATTAGCTAATGAAGCATTTGGCGCTACTGCTGAAAAGTTCAACAAGATTTTAACTGATTATATCGATGTAAATGTTAATCATTTATTAGTTTATCTAGATTTAGATGAAGATGGAAATCCAGATGATTATGATGGAACATATGCTGACTTTGTAACAACTGGGACATATGCTACATATGAGGATTTATTAAATGCTTTATATGATCAAATTCAAGAATTCATTCATGACGCTGATAACGGAAGCTTATCAAGTGGTAATAGCGATATCTTAAAAAATTTCGCTACTGCTTATAATGATGCATCAAGAAAAGCTGATGCTGAAGATTTAGATAAAGCATTAGTTGAATTCAAGAAATATGGCGTTCACGTTAAATATGAATCACTTGGCGAAGTAACAAGTTCTTCTATCTCTAATTACGTTAAGGAATTCCAAGATGAAGTTAGAGTATTAAATGAAAAACTTGCTGCTGGAGATAAAGATTTACTTGGATATTCTCTAAGTGATGGCTTCACTCAAACTGAATTTGGATTACACTATGTATTCGCATATGCTGGAAGCGATTATGAAGCACCAAGCTTTAAATTCACTGATGAAAACAATGAATATGCTCCAGGTATGACTAATGAAAATGATACTATCTCTAATAGCCAAATCGCATTATACATGCTTGAATACTATTATGGATTAATCTATGGTACTACAGACCATCCTGAAGAAAATGCTAAATATTTATATCCAGTATTACCAACTGAAATCACAAGCAAGATTGAAACATTATATGGCGACTATTTAAGCTTAGTAATGGATAAATCATATACTTATATGTCAACATATATCATTCTAAAAGGTTTACAAGACACTGATAGTCTAAAATTCTCTGACTTAAAAGAATCTTATAGAATCGCTATATTCGTTGAGGATTAATTAAGGAGGTTATAGAAAATGAAAACTAATAAACTATTCATATTTGTAATCTTCATTATGTGCGCTCTTCTTCTTGTTGGATGTAAAAAGAATGAAGATAATACTACAGTTGATAACTACACTAAACCTGCATTAACAGATCCTGAAGCTGTTGAATATAAAAAGGACAGCATATCTGTAACCAAAGAAGAAATCTTAAAAGCAATGAAGGTTAGTAACCTAATCGGTGTTGTAGTTAATGAAATCGATAAAGATTTACTAGCTGACACTCTATCTACAATAGAAACAACTGATTTCTACAAGTTAGCTGAAAACTATGTATTATATGGCGACCCAGCAATCCTTGATAGTGATAAAGATGATGAAACTAAGAATGAATCATTAAATAACCTATATTTAAATGGTTATAGAACTGAAGCTCAACAAAAAGATTATATCAAACTTGAAGCCGCTAAAATGGCTAAAGCATATGATTATGTAGTTAACGCTCAAACTGATAAGAATAGTACTTATTATGTAGCTGATAGCACACTTGAAACATTCTATGACAACAATAAATACGCTAACACAACCGCTAAAGCAATCGTTGTTTCATATCTATCTGAAAACGACTTCTTACATGCTTTATCTAGTCAAGGCGCATACGCTATTTATGGTTCTAAATTAGTTAAGAAAACAGACGCGAACACTCCTAATAGAGAATTAGATTCAACTAATACAACAGAATTAACAAATGATGAAGTTAAAACATTATTCTCTAACTTATGGGATCAAAATCACGCAAATGGTTTCACAACTAGCGCAGTTAAAGAAACTGAATATACTTATGAATCATTAAAAGCTGTATCTTCAACTTTTGCTAATAAATTATTTGGTTTAAAGAATGATGAATATACATACTTTGCAACAAGTGATAAATTCCCACTTTCAACACTCTATACTGTTGTGTACATGGTTAATGAACCAACAGTTGCTGAATACAATAAAGAAAACGTTACTAAAGCTTATGTAATGGACAGAATCAAAACTGCTTCATTCGTAAATTCAGTAATGGCTCAAGTTAGAAAAGACGCTAAGATTGAATTCACTGATAGAACATTAGGATATGGATATAAGAACACTTATGATTCAACTTATGACTATCTTAAAACAACAGGCGATAGCTCAGTAGTAGTTAAATATAATGAAAAATCATTAACATTAAATCAAGCTTATGACTTCGCTAAAGCATTAAACTTCGAATCATTCCTAGTTTATGCTTCAATGCCTTATGTTATGTCTAATACTCCAAGTTATGCGAATATCTTTGGAGATGAAAAAGATATGGATTTAAACGCATCTTTAAGAAAAGTTTACTTCACTAATCAAGTTAACACTGATTTAGATACAAACTATAATGAAGATACTTATAAATCTAAAGAAATGTATTTATATCAAAAATATGGTCTAGAAAGCGTCGCTGATGTTGTTAAATATAATCACATGGTAGGCGATATGATTAACTTCTACGTATTAGATAATATGTATGATGTTAATACAACAAATTGGACATTCGCTTTAAAGAGTGAATATGAATCTAACTTCCAAGCTTTAATTGATGATTATTATGATAATTATTACAATGTAAAAGCTTATGATTTAACTATCACACTTGATGTTGATAACGATTATAAAGCTGATGATTTAACTGATCATTCTGCATTTGATTCAGTGCTTTCTAACTTCTATACTTATGTCAAGACTAGAGTTCAAGCTGAATTAGATGACAATGAAGATGAAACAGCTGAAAACACATTAATCGCTAATGAAATCACTAAGATAGTAAAAGAATATAAGAATGAAACAAGATCTGTTTCTTCATTAACTTATTCTGATGATACTGCTTTAGCATATTTCAAACAATACGGTTTAGTATTAACATATAACCAAATCAATTCAGGAAACGCAACTACTTATATCTCACAAGGTTCTAATTATACCGATGAAATCAATGCTGCATTAAAATCATTATTTAATAATAGTGATATGCCAGCTGATACAAAGACTGCACTCGTTAATAGTGAATTAGTATATGATAAGAATGGTGCTCACTTCTTATTCGTTACATATGGTGGAGCTAAGTTATCATTCAAATCAACTTCTTCTTCAACTTATGCATATGATATCGACTATAAGAACGATAGTGACAAGATGACTGTAAAACAATTAGCTGCTGCATTCTATACAGATGTATACACTAAACGTTTCACATCTTCTACTAGCGCAAAAGATAGTTATCATATCGTTTATTCAGACAACAAACCTTCTTTAACATTCACTCAATATGTTAATAAAGTAAATAGTTACTACGTTTCTGAAACATTCTACTTACCATTCGTTTGTGATGCATTATCTACAACTGAAACACAAGATGTATTCAACCAGTTTAAGACAATCTTCCAAGCTCAACAAGGTAATTTAGTAGATTAATTATTAATAAAGGTTAGCTCTTGTTTAGGAGCTAACCTCTTTTTTTTATAATATATAATCAATGTCTGAATCACTATAACTAGTTATGGATATAACCATTTTATTAGGTAAACAAACTATTTTTTCATATGGTTTTGAGATATATCCAGTTTTTACACATAACCTATTCTTACAAGTAATTTCATGTACTTTAACTTGTTTATTTTTTAGTTCTATTATTACTCTATGATAATCATTATCATCATAATTTTTTATATTTAAATAGTAGTAATAAGCTTCATCATTTATTCTATATTCAATAAAATCATTAGAATAAGATTTATAATTATCAGGTTTATTCATATCTACTTCTAGGATAACTAATCCATTACTAGATACCTTAAATACTTCATTATAAGATGTTTTATAATCCTTATTATATATTATTAGTTCAACTATGACTAACGCAATTATCATTGTATATGAGAATACTCTATCGATAAATCCTCTTTTTTCTAATCTTATCTCTAGTGGTTTTAATGAAAGAATAGTCGCTAGTGCGGTTAATATACTAGAAATGATAGATAATATTCCAAGGAATGGAATATATAATAACCATCCATCAAGTCTAATAAATAATGATAATATTATAGATTGACCTAAAAGATGCATAATTGCGCTAACACAAGATAAAAGGAATATTCTATTTTTATCTATTTTATATATAATAAACATCCCAATTAGCGATAATATACCACCTGTTAAAGACATTAAAAAACTCGCAGATGTTATCCCAGAAAAGATTAGGCCAACTAACAATATCCTAATTAATTGAACAATTATTGATTCTTTATATGAATAAACATATAGAATCATCATTGTCGCAACGTTAGATAGACCAATTCTAATACCGAGATAACCAAGCGGTAAAATAGATTCTAATATTGATAACGATACTCCTATAGCGACAAAAATAGCTATAGTAACTACTTTTCTTACTTTCATTAATCTATATAAATAAGTTTAAAATTATTGTCTTTTAGAAGCTTCGCTGTAACTCCCATTCTATCTACTTTCTTGTGTGAAAAAGAGCCATCATATGTGTATTTTCCACATGAAGGAGATCCGTTTTTTAAGACAACAGTATAACAGTTATGATTTTTTAAGAATTCAAGTGTCCTCATCGCTCCAAGAAAGAACTCTTTAGTAACATCATTTTTATTATTCTGTATAATAGTTCCATTATCTTGAATTTCAGATGGATTCCTTGGAGTAGTTAATCCCCCTATAACTTCAGGACAAATTGGAAGAACTGTTTTATCTTTAATTAGTTCTTCTATTTTTTTATTATAATTATTCGAACCATTGAATTTACTATTAACCCCAAGTAAACACGCACTAACCGCAATATATTCTCTCATATATTAATTATAGTATAAAAAATAAAAAGAGCCAAAGCTCTTTTTATTCAAAAGAATCAAATTCAATCTTAATCTTCTTATTCGCTCTTGAAGCGCTCGCATGAGCTACAGTTCTAATTGCGTTTGCGATTCTTCCGCCTTTACCAATTACTCGACCGAGATCATCTTTATTTACGAGTACTTGAAGAACAACAGTCTCATCAACATCAACAAAAGAAGAAATTGAAACATCATCTGGATTAGCTACTATTGGTGTAACTAGAGCGTGTAGAAGCTGTTCAAATTCTGTTTTCATAAGAAGGGCTCCTATTCAGCTTTTTTAGATGTTAATTCTTTAAAAACTCCAGCTTTTTTAAGAATGCTTCTTACTGTATCAGTAGGTTGTGCACCAACATTTAGCCATTTTTCAATGCTTTCGTTGTTTAATTTAACTTGATCAGCTCTAGGATCATAAGTTCCTACGATTTCTAAGAATCTACCATCACGTTTTGCTAAAGCGTCAGCCGCAACAATACGGTAGAAAGGTCTTTTAGCTGAACCGAATCTTTGTAATCTAATTTTTACCATTTTTTATTCCTCCATTTTTTCCATCAGTTATTATACAATCATATAATATGGCTGTCAAGTATTTTTTCTTGACAGCCATATATTTATTCCTATTCAGTTGATTTGTCTAATCCAGTTATTTCTTTAATGTTTGATAGAATAGATTTTATTTGTCCTTTAGACATATTAGAGACAAATATACGTTTCTTCTCTTCATCACTTAAAATGAATTCTATAAACATCTTTTTAGGTGCTTTAGCTTGATACGCAACACCTTCAGAGTTTCTATCTGATAATATTACTCTATAACTTTTTATATCTTTTAGATTAACATCTACTTTATTTTGAATTCTATCTTCTTTGAATAATCCAAAATCTTTATTAATTGATATAGTATCATTCTTGATTTTTACTTTATATATAAGCATAGGACTAATAAAATAATAACCTACAATTAATACAAGAACTGATAATAATACGATTTGTAGTGGTGTAGGTCCTCCATCTTTAAGCATAAAGAATAAGAATAATCCTAACGCTACTAAAAATACGATTCCATAAATAATAATATTTCTTCCAAATGGTAAGTAAGTCTTTTTCATAAGTTACATCTGTTTGATTATTTCACCAAAAGTATCTTGGTAAATCTTAATACACCTTTCTATTGATTTTAAAGCTTCTTCTCTATTTTGAGTTTCATCTACTACTGTTGTCTTTCCTTCTAGTGATTTATAAACAGTAAAGAAGTGTTCTATTTCACTAAATAAGTGTTCAGGCAAATCAGTAATATCTTTATATTCATTATACATTGGATCAGCGAAAGGAATACATATAATCTTTTCATCTAGTTTTCCTTGATCGATCATCTTAATCATTCCTATAGGATAACATCTAACCATTACGAGTGGATCTAATGCTTCACTACATAAAACTAAACAATCAAGAGGGTCTCCGTCCTCACTATATGTTTTAGGAATGAAACCATAATTCATTGGATAATGAGTTGATGTATATAATATTCTATCCAGTATAATGTATCCAGTTGATTTATCTAATTCATATTTTTTATTAGAACCTTTAGGTATTTCTATAACCGCCACAAAATCTTCAGGTTTAATTCTATCACTTGATATTGAATGCCAAATATTCATATTACCTCCACATAACTATTGTACATTAATTTACCATAAAAATACTAAATATAGTAATAATTTTATATATCTTTATAGTAGCTCTAACATTTCTTTAGCGTTTTTAGATGGATTAACTTTAGATAATGCTTTAACTATAATTCCATTTTCATCAATTAAATATGTAGTTCTAACTATACCCATATATTTTTTACCATACATTGATTTTTCTTGCCAGACACCATATTTAATAATAGTTTCTAATGATTCATCAGATAAAAGAATGAATGGTAATTCATATTTTTCAATAAACTTTTTATGTGATAAAACACTATCTTTAGATATTCCAATTACAATAGCGTTCTTTTCTGTAAAATCAGGATAAAAGTCTCTATAACTACATGCTTGAGTTGTACATCCAGATGTCATATCTTTTGGATAAAAATACAGTACTACTTTCTTCCCTAAAAAATCACTTAATTTTATATATTCATCATTTTGATTCTTTAAAGTGAAATCTGGCGCTTTAGTTCCTATTTCTAGCATATTAGCTATCCTTTTCTTTTCTAACTATATAAGTTACACCAAATACGCCTGATACAATAACTGGTGTAAATATAGATAGAGCCATTAGTAATACAGTAATAAAATTAGTATTGTTTCCACCACCATTATTGACACTAGATGTTATTAATGAGTAGATAGAAAAGCCTAATGATAACACTGTCGCAACCAAGATTACAATATTTGAAAATTTATATTTATCTTGGAATAAAACAAATAAAGTCATCATAACTAATAATAAAGATAATAAGATTCTTTGCACAACATCTCTAAACGGTAATAATACATTAACTAGTATCGCTATCATAAAGAATAAAACAGCGACTAAATAATATATAAACGACTTCTTATATCCAAATACCGCATATAAAACGATTACTAAATAACTTAAAATTATAGAAATTGATCCAAGTACCATAAATGTATCAGCGTGATTAGTTAATAAAAAGATTAAAATTCCAATTTGTGATAATAATCCAACAATAGTTAAAATCATCTGAACAAATAGTAGTATCGCATGATTTCTACTAATTCCATATTTTTCTTTTGTATCCATAATACCTCCATAGTCCAATTAATAATATACTTTTAAAAGAAGATTATTTCAACATATTATTTGTGCACAAATAATAGTGAGCCAATATAGCTCACTATTAATCTAAAGTATTTCCAATAAATTTTCTAATTATTTCATTATCGCTTGATTTAAGTTCATCTGGAGTTCCATAGAATAACACTTCTCCTTCATTTAAGAAAACTATCCTATCAGATATTTCCATAGCGAACTTCATCTCATGAGTAACTAGAATCATTGTTCTCTCATTTTCTGATAACTTTTTAATAACATCTAATACTTCTTTGCTCATGAGAGGATCAAGAGCTGAAGTAGGTTCATCAAATAGAATACATTCAGGATTCATAGATAAAGTTCTCGCTATCGCAACCCTTTGTTTTTGACCACCTGATAAAGTTGTGACTTTTGAATTAATATAATCAGCCATTCCTACCTTTTCAAGTTCACTTACCGCAATATCTATTGCTTCTTGTTTTTTTAGTTTTAAAACTTTTCTAAGTGGAAGGGTGATATTATTTAAAACACTTAAATTAGTAAAGAGATTGAATGATTGGAAAACCATTCCAATCTTCTTTCTTAAATCTACTAATTTTACATCTTTATCATAAATGTTCTTACCATCAAATAATATTTCACCATCATCTAATTCTTCTAGCCTATTAACCATTCTAATTAAAGTTGATTTACCAGTTCCAGATGGACCAATTATAGTCGTAACTTTTCCATCTTCAAATGTTATATTAATATGCTTTAATACTTCTTTATTAGAAAATGATTTACTTACATTTTTAAATTCAATCATTTTGCACCTCTAATTAGAACTTAGTATTTCAACTTTAGGAGCGCCTAATTTCTTATCAATAAATGATAAAATCTTAGTAACTGATAGAGTTAATAATAGATAGATTAATGCGCCAACTAACATAGTTTCCATAAATGTATAGTCATACGATGCGGAAGTTTTTAATACAAAATACATTTCAGCGCACCCTATAACATTTAATACTGATGTATCTTTGATATTGATAACGAATTCATTACCAATAGATGCCATCTGGTTTTTAATTGCTTGAGGAAATACTATATGCGTTAATGTTAAGAATGGCGACATACCCAAGCTTAAAGACGCTTCTATTTGACCATAATCTACTGAATCAATACCTTTTTTAATAACTTCAGTTAGGTAAGCACCAGTATTGATAGAAACTACAATTAATCCAGCTTCACCTGGAGAAAAATGTAGTAAGCCAACAAGTCCATAATAGATAATCATCGCTTGAACCATCATTGGAGTTCCTCTAAAGATAGTTACGTAAACTTTAATTAATGTATCAAAGAATCTCACAACAATCTTTTTGATTAATGGGTCTCTTTTTTTGATTTTTATATTTCTAATTGACGCTAAAATGATTGCGATTATTAAACCAAATAAAGTGCCAAATAAAGAGACGCCTAGCGTCATCTTTATTCCTGATACAAACATTGAGCCATATCTGGTTAATACTGTAATAAATGCTTTAGGAAGTATTTTTGATAATAAGAAGAATAGGGCTTTAAATATGTATCCAAATGTATGGTCGAAGAACCATTCATAAGGAAAGAATATTATGCCCATTATTATCCAATAACCTCATTCATAATTGATACTCTTTGTTCTTCTGTTATACCGCTTAATACTTCATTAATTCTATTCTTTAATTCGTAATTCTTTCTAATTCCAATAGATACCGCAACATCTGATTCAGATACTTCAAATCCTGGATTTAATCTAACAAATGTTAAATCACTATTTTGCGCAACTATACCATTCGCAACAGGAAGTTCAACGATTGTACAATCAACTACACCGCTTTTAATTGCGTTTAAAATTTGTGGTACTGTATCTAAGTTAGTTCCAGCTACAGCTCCTTTAGCGACTAGTTGTGGTACTAAATCAGCGTAGATTGTTCCAGTTTGTCCAATAACCTTAGCTCCCGAAAAATCATTAATCGATGTAGCGCTAGCGAAGCTAGATCCAGCTTTCATTAATACTACTTCTTCTGATCTATAATATGGATTTGTGAAATCGATCTGTTCTCTTCTTTCTATAGTATCAGACATTCCAGCGATGATTAAGTCAATTTCATTTGCGTTTAATGCTGGGATTAATCCTGTCCATTCATACGCTCTAATAACAAGTTCCATTCCGAGTGCTTCAGCTATTTTCTTAGCGATTCTAACATCATATCCATCAGCGAATCCACCAGGAACGTTTTCGATAGGAACGTTGTTATCAGTCTTTTCTGTTTCAGTGTAGTTGAATGGACTATAATCACATTCCATACCTACTACTAGTCTTTGTGTTTCATTTGTAGTCTTATTACATCCTACAAGCATAAATGAAACTGTTAATACTAAAATTAATACTGCTAAAATTCTCTTCATCTTAAATTCTCCTTTTTTCTAAAATAAAAGATTGCATTTCTATTAATGCAATCTAAAGAGAATTATAGACTCATTAATAGCTCCTCTGCTTTTTATGCAGGAGTCCATAACCTATTATGACTATGGCCCAACTAATAAAAGATGCCTCTTTTATCGTTTCGGCGAACCACTCCTTTTCTAGTTATCACTAAGTGCCCTTTCAAACTAGTACTCTTAGGATTCGCTCCTCTATTCAATCTTTATGTAAATATTTTGGCACGATTTTTTAATTAGTCAATACTTTTTTTAAAAAAATATTTCGTCTATTTTTTGAACTCACTAATATATGAAGCAACAACCTTATCTATGATTTCATCCCAACTGATAGGTATTGTTTTTCTAGCGTTTAATCCAACTTCTTCTAATTTTCCACTTTCAAAAATACTAATAATTTTATTATGCATACTAGAAACATTGTTCTCTTCAGTATATCCATTATATTCATCAGTTATTATTTCAGATGCATTAGAATCCTTAATAACTAGTGATGGAAGGCTAGATAACGCAGCCTCTCTTACTACAAGTGGAGCGTTATCATATAAAGATGGAAAAAAGAATAGATCGCTTGCTTCATACAAACCAAATAATAGTTTTCTATTTTCTACTTTTCCTAAAAATAGTGCTCTATCAATAATTCCATTTTTTGTTGCGTATGATTTGATATCATCTTCATCATATCCTGTTCCCGCAAATAAGCATATATAATCATCAGGTAGTTCTTTTAAAGTATCTAATACAAGTTTGATGTTTTTATGCCATATCTGTTGACCAACAAATAATAGTTTCTTCTTATCCATTGGAATATTATATGTTTTTATCGCTTCATTTTTAAATTCAATAGGATCTCCTATAGGCATAGCTTCAACGCCATTTTCCATATATGATAATGGACCAGTGTATCCATATTCTCTTAAAGTGTTCATAGTTGATTTACTACAAGCCCATACAACATCGATTCTACAATAAAAATCAACAATCATTGAAACGAATATTTTAGATAATAACTTACTATGTGTAATATGGAAACAATCATCATAATACTTGCTGTGGAAAGTAGTAACAGTTGGTATTTTATGTCTTCTTGCATATCGTTCAATTAGTCTACCAGATACAAATGGAGAATGAATATGAATGATATCAAAATTCTGCTTTTTTAAGAATCTTAAAACCCTAATTGATGCAAATGGATAACATATATTAAACGGAATAAATGGTATTTTAAATATTCCAAGTCTAAATACTTCATATGATAATTTAACTCTTTCTTGTCCTTTTTCTTTTGGACAAATTACTATAGGAATGTGTCCCTTCTTTTGAAGTTCTCTAGCGTACTGATCAATCGTTCTTATAACTCCATCCATCAAAGGATAAAATACATCGCATACGAGCGCAATTTTAAGTGGTCTATCACTAGGAACTTCTCTTTTGAATTTAAGAGTGTTTTTAATAGCGATACGCATTACTACGAATAATCCAATTATAATCCATGAATAATAAACTAGTGCACGCCATAATATCATAGCCCAGAATAAAGCTCCGCCTTCTAAAGATGAGAACACTAAATAGAATGATCCTTCCGCAACACCTGAATTACCAGGAGTAGGAATGATAGTTATCGCTAGATAAATATATACTGTCATTGAGAATATTGTAAAATAATCAACATTTCCACCAAAAGCTTTCATTGCGAAATATGGGGTTGATAATATTCCTATTTGATATACTATTGACCAGAAGAATACAATAAATAAGAATACTGGTCTTTTAATCATATCTTTAATGATTGATACATATTCATTTAACGCTGATACAACTTTATTAGTTCTAGATTCACAATCTTTAACAATATGAAGTTTTTGTCCTATTTTCATTATGAATCTTAAAAAGATTGCAAACGGTTTAGGAACTATCGCAAAAATTATAATAGTAACAGGTAATATCGCATAAAAACCAAGTCCTACAAATGTCGCAACTTTAAGAAATGATAAAGATTCTAACATTTGTGGATATAGTATTAAAACGACTATTGCGACAATGATAAAAGCTATTTGTTGAGTTAAGAATCCAGCGATTGTGACCGCTGATGCTGCGCCAGATGAATATCCTCTTTTATGTAGATAATGAATTTGGAATGGTTGGCCGCCTGCGCCAAATGGCGTAATGTTATCCGCATATTTACCATAGGTCGCAACTTCAAAAGCACCTCTTGGATCATATCTTCCACCAGCCCTCATCAACATTCTTTTATATTTCATAAAATCCGCAAAGAGCGCAACTAAAAAAGATGCTATACCAAATAGTAAGAACCAGACATTAATGCCTGAAATATCAAACTTAGATGAATCACCAGAATTATTAATTAATTCTCTACCCGCAATAAATCCAACAATTGTTAGATTTATCACAATAGTTATAACTAAGGTTATTATTCTTTTCTTTTTATCTTTTTTGTTAGTAACATCGTTATTCATATAACACCTCAAGCGTTTTTATCGCGCAGCCTTTATATTATAGCGCACTTTTCCTACTTTTATTTTTATATTTACATTAAGTATAGAAATTAAGTGAAATAAAAGCGAAAAAGATAAAAAGTAAATAAAACAACCGAAGATTATTCCTCGATTATCTTAAAAATTTTATAATAAAGCTCTAAAAATTGTTAGGATTGAAATGATAAGTCTTTGAAATATATTAATCTTATAATTTGATTTAACCTCTATAGATACTGCTTCCATCTCTTTAAAATCTTCAACCATATCCTTTATACAAGGCGTATCATACATAGTTATACCACATTCAAAGTGATGAACTAAACTTCTAAAATCAAAATTTATCGTTCCAGTGAAAGCTAGATTATCATCAGCGACCATCTGTTTTTCATGATTGAACCCTGGTTTATATAAATATACATGCACCCCGGCTTTAGTTAGCTCATTAAAATTGCTTTTGGCTAGCCAATAAACTAATCTTTTATCTGGTATTCCAGGAACAAATAGTTTAACATCAACATATCTTTTAGCCGCATTTTTTAATGCCTCCATCAGTCTATAAGTTGGAATTAAATATGGTGATGATATCCACAATGTCTCATCTGCCTTATCAATTATTTGAAGATAGTTTTCTTCCCCTATCGGTTCATTTTTAGAATATCCTCCAGGTCCACCACCAAACATATAAACATATCCTGGTTCATCATACTTTTCATAATCATAAACACAATATTTGTTATAATCACTGACAGTGTGAGACGCTAGATCATAGTTTTCTAAAAATACCGCAATGAAATTGGATATTCCTCCTCCTTCAACTTTGATCATTGTATCTTTCCAATATCCAAATCTAAATTCATCGTTAGCGTATTCATCAGCGAGATTCATTCCACCAGTATATGCTTCTTTATGGTCGATAATAGCGATTTTTCTATGGTCTCTATTATTATATGTTCCAGATAAGAATGGTTTAAATGGGTGAAATTTATAACACTTTATTCCACGCTTTCTCATTATCTTATCATACTTATTAGGAAGCGATCCAAAACATCCAAGCGCGTCATATACCAATCTAACTTCAACTCCTTCTTTAGCTTTTTCGATTAGTATATTTTCTATTTTGTTCCACCACTTGCCTTCAGATATTATAAAGAATTCTAGAAATATAAATTCCTTTGCTGATTTTAAAGATTCAACGAATGACGGAAAGAATGTTTCTCCATTCTTATAGTACGTAACTCTATTCTCACTATTATTATGCAATCTAGTTACTTTTCTTAAATATTTAAATACACTTCTATATCTTAGAGGTACGTTTTCTTTAAATTTAAACTTTTCCTCATCATTAATGTCAAACAATACATCTAGTTGTTCATTAATCTGTTTTAGTATTTTTCTATCTCTTCTTCTCAAACCATGATTAGCGAAAAATACATACATTATAAACGCTATTAAAGGAAACACGAATAATACAATAATCCATGGAATTTTATATTCAGGATTTTCTCTTTTATTCACAACCAATAAAAATACTATTATCTCAACAGTTCTTTCTATTAAAAATACAATAAATGTATTATTAATCCATCCTTCAGCGTATTGTCTAAATATAGTTAACGCTATAACTATAGTAATGATTTCAATGATAGATATTATCGCCGTAAATACTAATGGCGAAAATAATTTTCTAAAAAATCTTTTCATAATGCCTCTTATAATAGTTCTATTTTATTGTATCATTTTTTAATGATAATAAAAAGAAAATAGCCTTTCATTGCTACTTTCTTTTTATAACTCTTTTATTTAAAATAATTGTTTAATTTTTCTAGTTCTTCTTTATATTTTGATGGTTGTTTTAGATTAACAACTTGAGCGTTTGGATACAATGAACTGATTACTTTTTCTGCTTTTTTAGCTTGTCCACCACCGCTATATAAAACAAAGACTACCTTTTTATTTTCTAAATTTGTTTCTTTTAATACGCTATTAATTGGTGGCGTTAATCTTCCATTCCATATTGGTGAGCCTATAAATACTTCATCATATTCACTAATATTGTTATCGTAATTAACCAATTCCGCATTCTTCTTTTTAAGCGCGTCAAATCCACCTTTCATCATAGCGAACAACATATGTTTACTAAGCTTATAAGTTGTTTCAACTTTTCTTATATCAAAATTCTTTTCTTGTAAATATTTACTAACGGTATCACCACTACCAGTATTAGTATAATAAATAAATAGTCTTTTCATTTTTATCTCCATAAAGAATTTTATTTGCTATATATAATATTTACTTTTGATAAATCGTCAACCCATTTATCACCTTTTGTAACGTTATTCCATTCTTCTTCGCTACCATTATAATTAACTGTAGATAATTTTATACATCCTTTAAATGCATCGTGACCAATACTAGTTAATGTGCTAGGTAGTGTGATTGACTCTAATTCTATACAATCTTCAAACGCACTAAAGATTATTTCTGTAAGTCCTTCAGAAATAGTTACTTCTTTTAGACTACTACATCCACTAAATGTATACATTCCAATCTGTTCAACTTTGCTTGGAATAGTTATGCTTGTTAAAGATGTGCAGTTGCTAAATGCCATATCTTCAATTGAAGTTATACTTTCAGGTAAAGCAATAGTATTTAATGATGTACATCCAAAGAATGCGCTAGTACCTATTTCTGTAACAGTATTTGGAATTGTGATATTAGTTAGTCCTGTACAATCATTAAATAATCCATTGCCTATTCTTGTGATAGAATCAGGAATTATAAAATCAGTTAGTAATATACAT
>OCVV011151459.1_pt1 | contig 21819 bp, 16 predicted proteins | sample 1539721 | NCBI WGS metagenome assembly OCVV01 (sample SAMN02144230, study PRJEB22623) | gut metagenome | biome: sheep rumen | host: Ovis aries | place: New Zealand
CACACAGAAAGCATTCATCTGAAGGCAGTTGTAGTCGTGGAATCCCAGAGGCTCGTGCTGGATGACGCGCTTATCCAACTGGAACCCAGAAGCCTCCAAACGCTTGCGAGAACGAGGATGACAAGAGTACAGAATAGGCATATCATATTTCTCTGCCATCTTGTTAATGGCATTGAACAGCGAAAGGAAGTTCTTCTCGGTATCAATGTTCTCTTCGCGGTGAGCACTCAGAAGAATGTACTTACCCTTCTCCAAGCCCAAACGCTTATGGATATCGCTGGCCTCAATCTCTGCCAGATTGTTGTGCAGCACCTCTGCCATAGGCGAACCTGTAACGTATGTGCGTTCCTTGGGCAGACCGGTGTCAGCCAGATACCTGCGAGCGTGCTCGCTATACGCCATATTCACATCGCTGATGATGTCCACAATCCTGCGGTTGGTCTCCTCCGGCAGGCACTCATCCTTGCAGCGGTTACCAGCCTCCATATGGAAGATGGGGATGTGCAGGCGCTTGGCACCAATCACGCTCAGGCAGCTGTTGGTGTCACCCAGTACAAGTACTGCATCCGGTTTTACCTCCACCATCAACTGGTAGCTCTTGGCAATGATGTTACCCATGGTCTCGCCCAGGTCATTACCCACGGCTTCCATATACACGTCAGGATCTGCCAACTTCAAGTCCTTAAAAAACACACCATTCAGATTGTAGTCATAGTTCTGACCGGTATGTGCCAGCAATGTATCAAAATACTTGCGGCACTCGTTTATCACTGCCGCCAGACGGATAATCTCCGGGCGTGTACCCACGATTATCAGCAGCTTCAGTTTACCGTTATCTTTAAATGCTGCCATAGTTATACAAGATTAGGAATACCGTTAAGTTCGTTTTGGATGTAAGTCAAAGAAGCTATCTTCTCCTTCGTTTCCTCCAGATTCAGGATCCTCGTGTTATTCGAGTTGAACTCATCAATAAGAGCACGCTTGGTATCACCCTCCTTGAAGTACTTATCATAGTTCAGGTCACGGTTGTCTGCCGGTACTGCATAGAAGTTGCCCATATCGATGGCCTTGGCGGCTTCCTCCTTGGTGAGAAGGGTCTCATACATCTTCTCACCATGGCGGATTCCAATCACCTTAATCTCTTCTTTCTTACCGCCAAACAACTCACACACAGCCTCTGCCTGCGTCTGAATGGTGCAAGCAGGGGCTTTCTGTACCAGGATGTCGCCATTCTTACCGTGCTCAAAGGCAAAGAGCACCAAATCCACAGCCTCTTCCAGCGACATAATGAAACGAGTCATCTTTGGCTCAGTCAGCGTGATAGGGTTACCCTTGCGAATCTGGTCAATCCAGAGAGGAATAACCGAACCACGGCTGCACATTACATTGCCATAACGCGTGCAGCAAATCTTGGTGTCTCCACTCAGACGACTCTTGGCCACAGCAATCTTCTCTTCAATTGCCTTAGTAATACCCATGGCATTGATGGGATAAGCAGCCTTGTCCGTGCTCAAACAAATCACGCACTTTACACCAGCATCAATAGCGGCATCCAGCGTGTTGTCTGTACCAATCACATTGGTCTTCACAGCCTCCATAGGGAAGAACTCACAACTGGGCACCTGTTTCAGGGCTGCAGCATGGAACACATAGTCCACACCCTTCATTGCATACTTCAGTGTGCTCTTGTTGCGCACGTCACCAATATAGAACTTAATCTTGTTGGCCACCTCCGGCATGCGTGCCTGGAAGTCGTGACGCATATCATCCTGCTTCTTCTCGTCACGAGAGAAGATACGGATTTCTCCAATATCGGTTCTGAGGAACCTGTTCAACACTGCATTACCAAAACTACCTGTACCTCCAGTGATCAGGAGAACTTTGTCTTTAAATACTGACATAATTATAATTCTTATTAGTTATTATCTATTGCATTCTTTATTGTCTCTACTATATAAAGCACATCATCATCCGTTACATACGGTCCTGCCGGCAAGCACATACCCACCTTAAACAAGGCCTCACTCACACCATTCACATACGCAGGCACATCCTTGTAGCAAGGCTGCTTGTGCATGGGCTTCCACACCGGACGAGCTTCAATGCCAGCCTGATCCATCAGCACACGCAGTGCCTCTACATTGTCGTTGGGCTGGCAGTCAGTAGTAGCAGAAGACGCCATATGGATAACACCAGCCGCACCACCTACTGCACCCTTTACGATGGTCTTGTAGGCATTCTCCTGCCCTTTAATCTTCACGTTCTCATCAATGGTGATGGTGCATAGCCAGTAGTTACTGTCATACTCACCTGTTGCAGGCTGACTATGAACGTGTATTCCGGGGACATCAGCCAACAGCTCTTCGTACATCTTCTGCACGTGCTTATGGTGCTTCAAATGCTGGTCAAGCACAGTCATCTGTCCACGGCCAATTCCGGCACAGATATTACTCATACGGTAATTATAGCCTATCTTCTCGTGCTGGTAGTACGGATAACTCTCACGATACTGTGTGGCATACATCATAATCTCACGCCACTCATCCTCGTTGGCAGTAATCAGAGCCCCACCACCACTGGTGGTAATCATCTTGTTACCATTGAATGAGAGCACACCATACTTACCAAAAGTGCCAAGTACCTGGCCTTTATAGCGTGAACCCATACCTTCAGCTGCATCCTCCACCACGGGAATGCCATACTTGTTTGCAATCTTCATAATGCGGTCAGCCTTATAGGGCATACCATACAGTGCTACGGGAACAATTGCTTTAGGATACTTGCCAGTCTTCTCCTTGCGGTCAATGATGGCTTTCTCCAACAACTCAGGATCAATATTCCAAGTGTCGGGCTCAGAGTCGACCAGCACAGGCGTTGCGCCAAGGTATGTAACAGGGTGTGTTGAAGCACAGAACGTAAAGCTCTGCACAATCACCTCATCCCCTGCTTTCACGCCAGCCGCCAGCAGTCCCAGATGCACGGCTGCAGTACCAGCAGACAACGCCACCACACGTTTGTTTTCACCAACAAATTCTTCAAGGTCTTTTTCGAAACCATTCACATTAGGTCCAAGAGGAACGACCCAATTGGTGTCAAAAGCCTCTTTAATGTACTTCTGTTCAAGGCCTGCCTCACTCATGTGGGCAAGGCAAAGATAAATTCTATTTGCCATATAGTTTACTTTGTTATTTCCTTATTATATTGTTCCAGAGCCTTTTCCAACAAAAACAAAGCCCTTTGAATATCTTTCTTGTTCAAAACATAGGCTAAACGCACTTGATTCAATCCCATCCCTGGGGTAGAATAGAATCCTGCTGCAGGTGCCATCATAATGGTTTCACCTATCTTTCCCTCAGGTGTCTTCTCATCTTTCCAACAGAACTCACTCAAACACCAAGCACAGAACTTCTCCGTATCATCCACCGGCAACTGTGCAACGGTATAGAATGCGCCCATCGGTACGGGCGTATAGCATCCAGGAATGCGATTTACGCCATCTATCAGGCACTTTCTCCGTTCCACATACTCATCATACATCTCACGCGAATACTGCTCCGTACCTTCAATCGATGCTTCTGCGATAATCTGTCCAATCAGCGGTGGAGACAATCTTGCCTGACAGAACTTCATCACGGTCTTCCGCACCTGCTCATTCTTAGTTATCAAAGCCCCAATACGGATGCCGCACTCCGAATACCGCTTGCTCACAGAGTCAATCAGTACCACATTCTGCTCAATCCCCTCCAGGTGCATAGCGGAAATATATGGCGAACCCGTATAGATAAACTCTCTGTACACCTCATCAGAAAAGAGATACAGATTATATTTCTTCACCAACTCCCTTATCTGGTTCATCTCCTTCTGTGTATAGAGATAACCCGTCGGGTTGTTGGGATTGCAAATCAGGATGGCCTTTGTCCTCTCATTAATCAGTTCTTCAAACTTTTCCACCTTGGGCAGGCAAAATCCCTCTTCTATGGTGGTTGCCACCGTCCTGATGACCGCTCCGGCAGACACGGCAAACGACATATAGTTGGCGTAGGCCGGTTCCGGCACAATAATCTCGTCACCAGGATTCAGGCAACTCATAAAGGCGAACAGCACCGCTTCACTTCCGCCACAAGTGATGATAATCTCATCTGCATCCAGCTTTATCTGGTAGCGGTCGTAGTAGTTCACCAATGCCTTACGCAGTGAGCGATAGCCCTGCGAAGGACTGTACTCCAATGTCTTTCTGTCAATATGCTTCAGTACATCCAGCGCCTTCTGTGGCGTGGGCAAGTCTGGCTGTCCTATGTTCAGCCTATATATCTTAACGCCTCTGTCTTCCGCTGCGTATGCCAAAGGGGCCAGCTTTCGGATTGGTGATGCTGGCATCTCAACTCCACGTTGAGATATCTGTAGTTTGTTAGCCATTCAATTTAGCTTCTATATAGCGGGAAAAATTTACTCTCGGGGTTGAAATCAGGATCTTGCTTGGCTCTCAGTGCCACCTGTTCATCATATTTCTCTTGGTCAAAAATCTCCTTTCCTATAGAGAATTGATAATCAGAGTTCTTATTAAAGGCTGCCTTGAATTTATACAGGTTATCCTCTCCAGAACCTACTCCTCCACCCAAATGGAACGTCTTGCATCCTTGTTCATATCCCCAGAGGGCAGCCTTGTAAAGTAGCAGGTTAGAAGGCGCCAAGTTCCTGAATTCTATATCAGAACCGCTCAGATGATAATTCAAACGCCCATTTGCAAATATCATGATGGACATGGCGATAGGCCGTCCTTCATACATTGCATAGAACATTTCGTAATTATCATTCAGATCTTTATGAATACTCTCATAGAAAGGGCGCTTGAAGTAATAATATTCCTCAGCATGGTCCTTGTCCATTGTGGCGTTATAAATAGCCGTAAACTGGTCGAGTAAATCCATACCTTTCCCATGCTCAATGGTGATACCGTTTTTCTCCGCCTTGCGAATCATATTGCGGTTTTTGCTGATAATGTTTTCCCATATGACTTCTGGAGAAGCAAGATCAAAAGCAATTGTTTTACCCAAGTCAATGACCGTAGAAATCTGTTTCATTGGTATAGCATTAGCCAATACTGGGTGGTAACGGACAAAGTTATCTACAATCCCCTCCTCCTTCATCTTCTCTACGTATGCCTTCCAGAAGGCTTGAAGATTTGCCTCCGATGTGTCACCATCAAACAACACACCACCATATCCATAAGGCGTAACACTATCGTAATAACCTTCTATGACGGTCTTTCTTTTCATATAGACATAGATAGCCCTCAATCTATCTACTTCATAATAAAGCAATTGCGGGTCGCCGTCCCCATGTATCTGGAAGGCTTTTACATAGCCTGACAAATAATACACATCGTAACTTTCAAAACTAGTCACAATATCATCCCAGACTTTAGCCTGCTGTATATCGTATACTCTAATCATTTGTTTTATAATGTGACAGAATAATTTCTCTACTCTTTTCTACTGTATAATTGTCGCAGAAGAATTTCCATGCATTTTCGCCCATCTTCTTCCTGTCAGACGAGACAATCTTTTTTATAGCACTGGAGAAAGAATCAACATCATTACTCAAGCACTTTACGCCAAATCCATTCTCTTCTGCCAAATCGCCCATATCACAGACAGGATCAGTTGCCGTCAAAATCGGTTTGGATGAGGAAAGATAGTTAAGCACCCTGGAAGGGAAATTCGGAATAGTAAAATGGTAATCCAAGAAAATCATACCCACATCACACTGGTCTGCAATCTTCTGATACTCCTCTTTGGGTAAATAATCAAGGAAAATGCAATTAGCAGGCTTTTCCTGGTCTACATATTCCTTCACTTTATGAGCTTCAGAGCCATTGCCTACTATCATAAAGAATACGTTTTTGTTATCCTTTTCTTTTCTTAGGCAATCGACAAGAAAACTGATACCTTGAGGTCTTCCCAAATTACCACCATACAGGAAAACAACAGCGTCTGTAGGGATTTTATACTTTGTTTTAAAGCCATTATCCTTAGGTCTCTCACTAACAAACGGTTTTGCAATACTATTAGGACAAACTTCCACTATATCTCGGTCAACCGACGGATTGTGTTCTAATAAAAATCTAACGTTGGCAGGAGACATACAGCCAATGTAATCAGAGATCGAATAGAACTTCTTCTCCTTCCTTCTGAAATACTTATAAATTATTCCCTTAATACCAGTCTTGGAAAACATACCAAGATCCACTGCATTTTGAGGGAAAATATCTTTTAAGAGGAGGTATGTGCTCGCACCTGTCCGACGCTTCACATAAGTAACTGTATTCACTAAAGTTATTGGTGGTGTCGGATATAATATCAAATCAACACTTAGATTGCTATAATACTTTTTTATTGCCTTCTTAAACTTGTAGTCTATGAGCAATGTCGCAATTCCTTTCTTAATGAGAGGCACTTCACCAGTAATCTGTCCAGTATTAATGCGAAGTACCGTCATCCCCTTATATTCGGAGATGCCAGCGTCTTCACCACTTCCCTCTTCATTTGCACAAGCCACATAAACATTATCTCCATTTTTTACGAAACACTCTAAGAGGTCATCATAAAAAACAGGGGTCTTGGCAGTACTAAATGGCAACGTAATAAAAAGAATATTCATCTTATAATTCTTTTGCCGTTATGTAATAGCCAGCTCGATCAGCACTCTTCAAAACAGGCTTATCACTCAATGGTTGCATATCACTGAATCTAACCAGAATCTCAGGCTCTTCTTTTTTAATTCTCTCAAACTCATCCAAATCTTGTTGATTCATGATATATTTAATCTCAGCCTTCTTTGGCTTCCAAATTTGAGTAAAGTCTGGAGCAACCCCACAACCACAATTAATAACCATACCCATATAGTCCATTCCTGTGGAGATTGGCACCAAATCAGAGCCTATACAATCTCCGCCCATACGAGTTGCTATTTCCATAAACAAGACCCGTCCATCTGGAGTAATCCTAAACTCGGGATGGATGGCACCATATTCTATTCTCAATGCAGCGAACGCCTTGTACAAAGTCTCTTCAACCTTTTTCCTCATTTCGTTGGAAACAGGAGCAGGTTGCATATGTCCAGTTTCTACAAAATGGGGAGCGCCAGTAGTATGCTTTTCTGTAATAGCAAGAAGACGATAATTGCCTTGATATGCTATACTATCACCACTATACTCCTGCCCTTCAATGAACTCTTCAAGAATAACCTTCTTCTCCTCAGACCATCCCATTGCATAATCCAAGCCTTCCTGTAGATCTTCAGCAGTATTGATTTTAAACACGCCTCTACTTGAGCTCAAGTCTATAGGTTTTACAATAAGAGGATATTTAAAATCGATAGTTCTCTCAAGGAGGTCATTAATCTTATAACCTTCTTCAACAAGTATAAAATTAGGGCTATCAATTCCCGCCTCCTTCATAGCTTGTCTCATCAAGTATTTATTTGTTGTAACCTCTTCTGTCCATTCGCTATTACAAGGTATACCCATTTTCCTGAGCAGGAAGTTTTGAGGGTGCATAGCTACTTCTGACGCAATAGAAGCGACACCAGCTGCACCAAGCTTACTACAGTCATCCCAAAGCATATCGTAATCCATGATATTAATAGGATGATACACATCTGCCGTTTTTTCACCTATCTGTCCAGAAGGTACTCCGTATACATGGGTCTCAAAACCAAGCTCTTTTGCTCTAAGAATTATAGGGTTTTGATACTCATTAGTCCCCAGAATTATAATTTTTGGCTTCATTCTTTTGTAGTATAATGTTTATAATACATATTAATTGTTGACGCAATCCTTTCCATATCATCCAAACCATATCGCTGATCACAATGGAAGCACAATATATGATCATAAATATATTTTGCGTCTTCGTCTAAATCTTCTTTTATTGCGTCAGGTCTTCCCCAAATTATAGTAGGAAATATCTTATTCTCAACTAAATACTTTTGAAGTTCCCTCCTCTGTTCTGGCACATATACCGGAACCATAAAAGGCACCTCTTCATCCTTACATTCCCCTAATACTAAGTTAATATGTGGTATTTGAGAAAGTAGTTGGCTTAGTTTATTATAGTTATTTCTTCTAATATCCTTAAAATCATCTACATCTAAATCATTTAATAATCCAGCTGATAATTCGGACATCTTATATGTTTCTTTCCTACTATCAAGTATAGATTCTGCTTCCATCTGTATCTTCCTATACTCATTATCAGCAGTATTATTTGTAAGGTGCTTCTGTTTCTCCAGCATTCCTTTTACTTTAGCATCAACAAGGGATGTGTCTTCAACTAACTTATACAAATCCTTCTTTAATCCTTTCACGAACGCGCCATCGGGTATCTCCAACCATTTCCTTATGCTTCCAATATGATATTGCACATTCAAGTGTTCGAATTCGCCCCACATTCCATGAGTGAGATCCTCAATAATAAGAACCCCCTTATTCTTTAACTCCTCCAGACACTCAGTGGCTGCATTAAGAGTGTTGAATCCAAAATATGAGTGAACTAAAATAACCGAAGGATTATATTTTGCGACATATTCAAGTAATTCACTAATCTTAATAGTTAAGTCTCGATTAATCGGATAAGGATAAACATTATAACCTTTCTCAACAAAGGGTTCTACACATACATGACACGTAAAAGATGGAACAAGAGCCACTTTATTACCGATAGTCAATTTGTTCTCATCTAGTATTTCTTTAATTGCGCTTCTACAAGTAGAAATGTACTGTACATCCCAACTATTAAAGATTGTACATGATGTGGCGTTTTTCTTTGAGTTATCCTCGCTTATTGCATAATCACCACCAATTTCTTTTATTTCCTGAATATAGGTATCTGTCTTGCCATACTTCGCATTAATTGATTTAACAAGTTTCAGCTTATCTTCTTGCATCACTTCCCTTGCCAGATTCAAAGGCAACTCCTCTTCAACTGAAGGCTGTCCTATATCCTCCTGATTGGCAACTTTAAAAAAGGTGTGCCAAAGAATCTTAATATCATTAAACAAGGATAATTCTTTAACATACTTTACATCAAATGAAAATCGTTCATTCCATTTTGACAAATTTCGCCCATTTATTTGAGCTAATCCCGTAATACCAGCCCTTACAGTATGCCTAAGACTTTCCTCTTCTGTATAGTATGGTAAGTATTCTGTATATAAAGGTCGTGGTCCCACTAGGCTCATTTCTCCTTTGAGTACATTAAACAATTCAGGGAGTTCGTCTAAGCTGGAATTTCTAAGGAAATCTCCAAACTTTGTAAATCTTTGTTCGTCGGGGAGTAAGTTCCCATCAGCATCTCTTGCATCGGACATTGTCCTAAACTTCATGATTCTAAATGGTTTCTCATCCTTAGTTATCCTAATTTGCTTATAGAAAACAGGACTCCCTAACTTAATCTTCACTAATAAGCACAATATCAACATTATTGGCGAAATGACAATTAAGCCAATCAAGGTTAAAGTGAAATCAAGGAACCTTTTAAAGAATAACTTATACATTATTAAACTATTTGATATACAATATTATTTCGCTACCTGAAGCAGAAAACTTTCAATTTGAGTAAAATGGCTATCATAGTCGCCATAGAGAGAGAGTCTCTTCTTCATTTTTTCCTTAAACATGTTCTGTAGTTCTATGTTTCCAATCATTTTAGCAAATTGCTTGGCTGCACTTTGGGGATTTTTGGGTTCATAATATAGACAAGAATCTCCTAACACTTCACTATTGAACGGAAAGTCAGTTGCTACTATTGGGAGATTAAAAAACATCGCCTCTATCGTACTAGCAGAAAAAACTTCTAGCAGTGTTGGTAAAAAACAAAACTGACACATTCTATACATTTCAGAAAGCTCTAGTTGACTTAAACGTCCATGATTACATATTTTACCTTCAACGTGCATTTTTTTTGCTTTATCGAGAATTTTCTTTGTTACCAAGTCGTCTTCCGGAAAAGTCGTATGAAAACACAAATTGCTATAACCTAGTATTTCAAGTTGCTTAATAACATCAGGAATAATATCAAAATTTTTATGCGGGCTCGTATTGCCCACTGCAGCAACATTGATCATACCATTATCTGCACGAATCGGAGTATTATCGACTCGCGAATAAATATCAGGTAAAACATTATTAACAACTGCTATATTATCAGATGGAAGTGCCGTTATTCTCATTATTCCCTTTTTGCAAGTCTCCGTTTGTGTAATAAAAAAACGTGATGACTTCATCATTCTTTTCTGATTAAGGCCGTATACATAATAGAATATTTTTTCACCTATCGAGAGAGTACTCCATGCATATTTATTTGGATGTGTCACCCATGGATTAGTAAAACGCATTACCTCTTTTGCCCTGAATTTAAAATAGCTGGGTGCCGTAATTGAATATATAAGATCTGGTTTGATCTTCTCTTCTAAAAGTTTTAATTCTTTCTTTACGTTATTATAAGACCCTCGAAAATCAGGCTGTGTAGGGAAAGGAAAATAATTAATCCCCTTAATAGCAAGAAAATGCTCACCTATTGCTTTGTCAATATCATATGATGCAATATAATACCAGTCGATATTCTTACGCTCTAATGATTTTAGCATAAAGTTTTGTGCAATCTGAAAAGCCCCACCAGCAGTCTTTTTTGCAGATATTGCATTAATAATTATCTTAACCATATTTTCTATTCACATTTCATTATATGATTCTATTATCTCAACTATTATTCGTTTATGAAATCAAGAATCCTTTTTACCTGAAATTCACTGTTTTTATTATTAACAATAAAAGATCTGGCCTCGTTTGCTTTTTTTTCGAGCACATCTACAGGAAGATTCAGAACATCATCTATTAATTGTGACATAGAATCTATTGACAAATCTTTTGGGGTAAACATATATTTATAATACTCCTCTGGAATACCATCTAAATGATAACCAATCATTGGGGTCATAGATGAAAGATATTCCATTGTTTTTGAAGGAAAGGAATAACGTGTAATTAAGTTGTCCGGCCTTCTAGGATTGACAACTACTGTAGATTCTTTTTGTATTTTAACTGCCTCATCTCTAGTTACACTTCCTTTAAAAACAATACGCTTATCAATTTTACCTTTATCTAAAATGTACTGTTCGTTTTCACCGCTACCACAAATAACTAACCTATAAGCAGGGTCTTTTGTTTGCATAAAAGCATCTACAAATTCTCTGATACCCACAAAATTATGTAAACCACCAGTATATGATATCTGTTTTATCCCATTTACTTTTTTACAATCAGTAATTCTATATGGACTACATATTCCTTCTACGACAATATATTTATTGTATGATTCAGGAATTTTTTCAACCATGTACTTCGTTAATAAAACAAATTTGTCAATATAAGCATATGACTTCTTTACACTTCTTTTTTGGCCTTTAATCTGCAATCTTTTTAAGAAACTCTTGTTAGCATCGAAATTAAATGCATCATCTATAAGATCAGTAACGATTGTGGTAATCCTAACTTGGGGAAAAGATTTCTTTAATTCTATAATAGGCCATACATATTCTGGCCAAGTTGTATAAACAATGATATTGAGTAACTTATCATTACTATTCTCAATACACCATTTTTTAGCATATCTATATATTGCACGTCTTATTGACCGGTATTTATAGAGTAACAATGTATTATACTTTAAAACACGGCCTATCTCTAAATTATCGCAAATCAAACTCTCATCTGGGCTATATAATTGTTTATAGCCAGTCGGGAACGATGGTAAAAAAGGACAGCTCGCCACTTTAAAATCAACATTATTTAATCGCAAGCCATCAACTAATGCCCACTGAAAAACATTCGGTGCATTTTGAATGAATGGACCCTTACAGTTATTACGGAAATACGAGTCATCACCTTTTGGATATAACCCAGTTATAAATAATAATTTCATAGCTCGGTTTGAATAGTCTTACTTCTATAAATGTCCCTATGTCTCATATTATATAATCTTGTTTGATATATACAGAGAGAGAATATTGCTATTGTTTTAAAAATCCCGCCATTATTACCAAATACAGTTCCTTTTATATTAGCAATTAACGAAGTTAATATTATAAATACGAACAACAACAAAGGTATTCCCGTTTTAGATCTTTTCATTATATCATAACTCAACCATAAAAGCATAAAAAGATAAACCAAACCACCATATGCAAGCTGATTAATATATCCTACATCTGAATGATCCCCAGATTTTACACGAAATAAAGATTGCCCCGTTCCAAATATCCATGACATCAAATCCTTTGGCCATATTAACATTTCGTTTAAGGTCTCTCCTGTATTAAATTGTGCTTTATCCGAACCCGTTATAGAATCTTCTAATTGAAGAAAGAATTCTTCTACCCACATGTATGTTTCCTCTGGCATATATCGCTCTAATAATACAGGAGCAATGGCCAGCAACACAACCGACACTACGGGTATAATAATGTTTTTATTCTTTATTACATAAAGAATAACCGAAAGAATAACAATAACAAAACCTGTTCTTGCGTTTATTAAAATAGATAAAAAAACAAACGGAATAAACAGAATATACCATCTATTCTTCTTTATATTAAAAAGGCCTATACCAAAAATTATCCCCTGTGATACACCAAACTCAAAGTTTAATCCTTGCGCTAATCCAAATCCTCTGAATGTTTTAACTGCACTTATTTCTGTGTATTCAATTTGGATTGTTCGGATAATTGAATCAAACGCTGGAATGAATAGACATAAACAAGAAATTGTGGCCGCAATGGAACTTGTAATAAGCAATAACCTCACAAAATCTATTCCCTTCTCGACGATAATTTTTGAAAGACAAAAAGTTATCAAAATTGTTTCAATGAGATATCCTATCCACCCATATAAATAAGTTTGATCACCTCCATTTAAGGTTTTTAGTAATATAAATATTAGCAATAAAAACCATAACAAAAGGATTGATCTATACTGCCGGAAATCTTTTCTATAGTCATCCCGCAGCAACAAAAACACAAGAGGATATAAAAACATCAAAGTATCCACCCCTGGCAAAATTGAAAAGACAGGATTAAACAAATACGCGTATATTGCCAATACCAAGAGTATATATGTCAGCATATTTTAAAAACACTTTTTAATTTAGAGAAGCGAGTTCGTATGTAAAGATAGTAAGCCAATAAAGACGGTATCTTTGATAATAAGAAGAAAATAACATTATAATCAGAATCAGATCCACAAGGCGGATTGTCAGGAATGTTATTCTTCGCTATAAACTCCTGATGTTCTTCTATAAAACTTGAAATACTCCTTCTGCAATCAAATAAACCCTCTGACTCTCTAGCTATATCTGTTACAGCCATTCTTGTAAAATTATAATAGAAACGTGAAATCGCTTTTCTATATAATTCTAAATGTCCATGCTTCTTTGCTGTATCTATTAATTGTTCTGTTATGATTTTAAAACCTTGATAAAGTTTTTTCTTTCTCCTATGAACAGCTGAAGAATTATATATAACATGAATATATTCTTCTTTCTCTACCAAGGAATACTTCGGTTCAAATAGAGCAACTTTCCAGTTAAATGCTGTATCGGTACCATTGAAGCCTTTTGGCAACCGGAATTCTACTCCAATCCTTCTCAAAAACGACAAACGGTATAATTTATTCCAGGAATCTGATAATGTTATATTGTATGGGAATGTCCCATCATTAAGAAATTTTGCCTCTAATTTCAACGCCTCTTTAGCATCCGTGCAAGCAAATTCCTTACTCTCCTTTGGTAGATAAGATCCATCAGACAATTCAAATCTCGTACTGCAAACACTGATATCTGCATCAGTATTAATTATACTATTTAATTGAGTTTCTATATATGTTTCAGAAAGATAATCATCAGCATCAATAAAGCAAATAAAATCACCAGTTGCTTCGTCTAATGCACGCTGTCGTACTGAACTCAACCCACCATTATCTTTTTGAATAACTTTCAGACGTTTATCCGACCTAAATTTCTCTATTCGTTGTAATGTATCATCTGTTGACCCATCGTCCACTAATATGATTTCAATATCTGAATAAGTCTGACCGCATACAGACTCCATACAACGTTCAATATACCTCGCATTATTATAAGATGCAATTGCAATTGTTATTAACCCCATTATCATTTCTTTTTTACCAAACCAAAAAGGTTAATTAAACTACGAATTTGCCCCGTCAATGATAAATATATTACATAAGCAACTATACAAATAGCCACTTTTACAATTAAAGAAAGGATACTAATTTCTATAAAACTAGGCACTAATAATGATACGCCACAAAAAGTAAAAGCGAATAATGCATCAGGCAATAAAACTCTCAAGAATTTTACCACACTTATTTGCATAGTCTTATTCAAAAGAATATAGTTGGTTATTAAAAAAATGAGATTGTAGGAGACCCCTACACATAATGCTAGCAGTGTAAGACTATTGTTAAAAACTCCGATAAATATCGAAGCTATTAAAAGGGCAAGATTAATCAATCCACATTTAAAAATTTGATCAGTACGTTCTAAGCCCAAAAAAACGGAGCCTGAAACCGCAGATATCATTTGTGACCACATACATATAGATAAGCACTTTAAATATATACCCGCTGGTTCCCAATTCTTACCAAACATTACTACTACGATTTCTGTCGCACAAAAGAAGGTTACCATCATTGTGATTATACCAATTAATGACAGGAACTTCTCTATTTGAAGGTATTTTTCATACATTCTTTCATAGTCATTCTTGTAATCTCTAATGAATGGGTGAAGAACTCCTGTAATCACAGAGGTAAATATGCTATTGGGGTATAGATATAAGCTATATGATTTGTTATAATAGCCTAAACTAGCCGACCCAAAATATTTGCCTATTAATAGATGATCCAGATTACGGGTAAAATAGTTTAGAAAGTTAAAGAGAATCTGAAATAAAGAATATCGTCCTAACAGACTCAGTACATTTTTTGTTTTAAAACCTATTAGTTTTAATGGTGACAAACTATAATTCCAAAAAAACAAGAATAAAGCGCTTATAATTGACTGCATTATAAGTGCATATACTCCCCATCCTATATATGCAAGTGCGACAGCAACAATACCACTAACTACGGCACATATAATGCTTCGAAGAGCAATGGTTTTAAATCTTTTGTCCCGTGTTAAAATTGCATTAGGAACTACATTAACCGCATTAAAAAAAGAAACAGGAGCCACTAACGCACATAATCTATAATAGACTTCATCTTCATAAAATGACACAAGAGGAACTGATAGGGCAACGGTAAATACGGCTAATAAAAGTCCTACAACAAAACTAAATGTAAATAATTTGTTTATATCATCCTTGCTCATATCTGGGTGTTGGATAACACTAATACCCAACCCCATATCTGCAAATAGATTTAAAAAACCTAAAACAACGGTAATAATAGCGATAACTCCAAATGCTTCAGGCAGGATAAGCCTAGACAACACCATTGTCAGTCCAAGTTGGACTATCATAGTCCCATACTTGGACATCGCATTATAAATCGTTGCCTGTTTTATACTGATCTCAGACATAAAAAGACTTTGTCATTTTTAAAACCTTCTCAACAATTGGAGCCATATCATAGTATTTGTACTCCGCCAAACGACCACCAAAAACAACATCCTTCTCCTCTGCGACCTTAACACGATACTTCTCTGCCAACTGATTGTTCTTATCATCATTAACAGGATAATACTGCTCCATCCCTTCCTTGTATTCAGTAGAATACTCCTCACTCACCACCGTCTTTGGGCAGTCATAAACCGCTTGGCCAAACATCTCAAAATGCTTGTGTTCAATGACACGAGTATAAGGCTGCTCGTGAGAAGTATAGTTCACCACAGCATTTCCCTGATAGTTGGATGTATCAACTACTCGGGTCTTAAAACTAACGGTACGCCAGTCTAGTTTGCCATAGCAGAAGCCATAATATTCATCAATGGGGCCGGTATAGACCAGCTGCATGGCGTACTTGCGCCAATCTCTGTATTCACTTTTGAAGAAGTCAGTATCTGTTTTGCACTCTACTCCTTCTAGTAACCCCTCAATGAGTTTGTTATAACCACCAATAGGTATACCCTGATAAGCATCGTTGAAATAGTTGTTGTCAAACACAAGGCGAACCGGCAGGCGCTTGATTATAAATGCTGGGAGTTCACTGCATTTACGCCCCCACTGTTTCTCGGTATACTCTTTGATGAGTTTTTCAAAGATGTCCTTACCCACCAGACAAAGACCTTGCTCTTCAAGATTACGGGGTTCAGATATACCTTCTGCCTTCATCTTGGCTAATGCTTCAGCTTTCTGCTCTTCAATCTTAGCAACAGCCAGCTCAGGAGTGGTTACCCCCCACATCTGATAGAAGGTGTTCATATTAAAGGGCAAGTTATAAAGCTTGCCGCGATAGTTAGCGACGGGACTGTTAGTGTATCGATTGAAAGGTACAATGCTGTTCACAAAGTCCCAGACCTCTTTGTTGTTAGTATGGAAAATGTGTGCACCATACTTATGAACGTTTATGCCCTCTATATTTTCGCAATATACATTACCTCCCAGGTGGGGACGTTTGTCTATCACAAGGCATTTCTTTCCCTGCTTCGTAACCTGATGAGCAAAAGTTGCCCCAAAGAGGCCCGAGCCAACAATTAAATAATCATACATCACTAATACTTCAATTTAATTGACTCATCAAACTGTTTAAATACGGCTTCACCTGAAAATTTATTTAGATAAATATTCCTTGAAGCATAACACATAGCCTTTAATTCTTCTTGGCTCATATTAAAGAATTTCTCTATTACCTCAGATGCATTCTTTGAATCACCTGTTCTGACCAAAAAACCATTCTTCCCGGGTTGTATCATTTCATGCATACCATTATTATCCGATATTATAAGCGGTTTACCCATGGCAAGTGCCTCAGTTATAAACATTGATTGTCCTTCATAACGAGACAATAAAATGATAGCCTTAGATCTTGATTGTAACTGAAAAACTTCCTCATGAGTAGCTGTTTCAATTATATCTATGCACTCTTCAATACCGAGTTTCTCAATATATTTTTTGATAACAGGCAACATTACGCCATTACCGACTATTCTTAACAAGAAGTCTGATGGTAACTTATCTTGAACTTTCAAATAATATATTGAGCGAAGAAGATCACTAATACCTTTTTGTGTAAAACCATTTTCGGATAGTTTCCCCATCGTCATAAAAGTATTAGATTTTTCTACGTTTAATTCCGGGAATTTTTCTATGCCCGCAGTATTAAATAATAACCCATACGTTTTCCCATTCCAAATTTTATATGGATTCCCTTTTAAATATTCTCTCTTAATAAAATCTAGATAGTAATTGCTGGTTGATAGTATATTAGGAACTTCCTGCACAAAAGAGAAATACTTGCTGATGATCATATTTGGCTTATACCATTTCCTTTCATTATAAACAGGAACTTCTGTATCTGCAGTTGAGTGAATTCTAACAAACACTTTATCCTTAAACTCTTTAACTATCCAATTTTGAAAGAAAGGGAAAGTGTTTGTCTCAAAAAAAATCACATCTATATCGTTATTTTGAACATAACTCTTTACTAATTTAAATTTTTTATATTGATTAAGTTCAAAAGATAAACGTGAAGAAGATTTCTCCTGATATCTCAGAACTCTTATTCCTTCAACTTCTGATTTGTCCCCTAAAGGGACTGTAGTAAAAACATGAATATCATATTGTTCATGACCATATTTTTTTATGGCTTCAATCAGATTTATTGAAGCATTTGCAAAACCAGTACTATTTGGATAAAAGTCTGGTGTTATGAATAATACTTTTGTCATTTATGTTTTGTTTATATTTATCCTGAATAATTAACTCTGTCAATTATAGCAATAATCAAAAAGAAATCTTACCGAACAGTATTCTAATCTCTTTTAAAAATATCTCTTGTGTACACTTTTTCTATAACATCATCCAAACAGCTATCATACCTATTTGCAATTATGGCCTTTGACTGGGTTTTAAAAGCAACTAAGTCATTAACAACTAATGACCCAAAGAACGTCTCACCGTCCTTTAGTGTAGGCTCATATATAATCACTTCGGCGCCTTTAGCTTTAATGCGTTTCATAATGCCCTGAATAGCACTTTGACGGAAGTTGTCGGAGTTGCTCTTCATTGTCAGACGGTACACGCCAATAACACATTTCTGCTCACGGTTGGCATCCCACTGGCTGCTGGCTTCGTAATAGCCTGCCTTGCGGAGCACCTGTTCAGCAATGAAGTCCTTACGGGTGGCATTGCTGGCAACAATGGCTTCAATCAGGTTCTCCGGCACGTCAGCATAGTTGGCAAGGAGCTGCTTGGTGTCCTTGGGCAGGCAGTAGCCGCCATAGCCAAAGCTGGGGTTGTTGTAGTGGGTTCCAATACGAGGATCCAAGCCCACACCCTCAATGATGGCTTGGGTGTCCAAGCCCTTCACCTCTGCGTAGGTGTCCAGTTCGTTGAAATAACTGACACGGAGGGCAAGGTAGGTGTTGGCAAAGAGTTTCACGGCTTCTGCTTCCTTCATTCCCATGAAGAGGGTGTCAACATCCTCTTTTATTGCTCCTTCTTTTAATAGGGCTGCAAATTCCTTGGCTTTGTTCTGAAGGAATTCAACATCTGTCACCTGACGGATGGCACTATTCTCTTCCTCGAACTCCGGGCGGTCAATAATTTTAGGACTGCCCACAATGATACGGCTGGGATAGAGGTTGTCGTACAATGCCTTGCTCTCACGAAGGAACTCCGGGGAGAACAAGAGGTTGAACTTCTTCACGCCCTTGGCTGCATACCGCACATAGAGGTTGCGGGTATAACCCACAGGTATGGTGCTCTTGATGACCATTACGGCATCGGGATTCACCTTAAGCACAAGGTCAATCACTTCCTCCACATGGGAGGTATCGAAGAAGTTCTTCTGCGGGTCGTAGTTGGTAGGTGCTGCTATCACCACGAAGTCCGCATCCTTGTAGGCTGCCTCGCCATCAAGGGTGGCGGTGAGGTCCAGTTCCTTCTCCGCCAGATATTTCTCGATGTAATCATCCTGAATGGGAGAAATGCGGTTATTGATCTTCTCCACCTTCTCTGGAATCACATCCACTGCCGTCACGTGGTTGTGCTGGGCCAACAATGTGGCTATGCTCATACCCACATATCCTGTTCCTGCTACTGCTATGTTCATATTTAAGTTTATTTGTATTCCTTAGAAAGGGCAGGCTCGCTGCCCCCTCGCGGCTCCGGTTGCGCGTAAGGCCGGAAGCCGTGTTAAATGTTAAACGTTAATTTGTTAACTGTTAATTGTTCAATGTTTGGCAGATGATGTGATTCTTTCCTATCACATTTCTCTGCTTATGCCGTTACTTTATTTGTGTGTTTGGCTGTTGCCAGAAAGAATTAGTGAATTCAACTCTTGTCTATGCGTTCATTTATTCTACCTTGGGATATCATGCTTTTTTCTCTCTTAACCATCCTATCATCACCAATACATGCAATAGCCTTGCGGCTATGCCGCTATGGAAATACTCAGGTGGCAAGACTCCATGACAAAGGTCGTTGCGAATGTTCAGTGACCTTTGGTCGGTAAGCACAAGGCGCAGATATAAAGCTCCGTCAGGTGTAAAGGCTTTCTCTACAGGTTCTTTCCTTAACAGGTCATCTAGTGTTATTAACTGGAAACCTTTTTCTACACGTTTCTGCGGTTTTATGACAGAGAAGCCCGCATTCTCCACAAGATTACGTATAGCACACTCTATCTGAGGCACAAGCAGGTGACAAGACAAAACAGGCTGGTCGTTGAACATAAACTCCAGAGCCTGGCGTATGATGGAGCGGGAAGATTCCTCGTATAGCGGACTTGGCTCAATAATGTCACTCATAATTCGGTCTGGTGTCATTAAACCAACTTCTCGCATCTTTGCAATAGCAATGCCCAAGAAATGGGTACTAAAATTGAGATGCTGGGTGATATGCATTACGAGATTGCCTTCAGGATCTTTTTCATAACTACCTATTACAGAGTGTGGACGACCTTTGAAGTCCATCATATTGGTTCCCATCATATAAGTCAAAGGTGAATATTTGGCTGCCTCAGCCAATGATTTCTCCTCCTCTGCTTTACAAGGGATGAACTGGAAAATAAAGTTACTCCATCTTTCTTCATCGGACGGGGCCTTAGTGCCAAACAATTCATCAGCCTGGTCAAAGATCTCTTTAGGTATCTCAAACTCGTACTTATGCTGCTGTAAAGCCTGCGAAGCCGGAGCACCCATGGCTTGTATTTCTGCCGTTAGTGCATCTGCATCTTCTTTCAAGCCAAAGTGTGCATACTTATGGTGCAACTGTTCGAGAATGCCCATACTCTGCAAAGGATTGTTAGGGTCAAAGCACTGCTTATGTGCCTGCTCCAACACTTTCAGCACACGACGGACATCTTCCTTCTGCTGGCAGCGGTTATAATAGTCCGCCAAAATATTGCACTGAGCATCAACCGTCCAAGCATCTATCTTACCGTTAGCATCGGGTGTTATCAGCCTTTTCAACCGATCTTCATGAGACGTAACCAGTGCATCAATTTCGTACTGAGTGAAACACTTCTTGTTTTCAGTCATCAACAGGAACTGGCAGGCCCAGAGGCGCACCGTCATGTCAGTTACTTTGCGTGCTTCAAAAGCACGCAGGGCATCCTTAGTCTTTGCCAGGTCAGCAGGATTGCCTTTGGTGATGCTAAACAGCCGTTCAAGAACGGTTGTGGTCACCACAGGGTGGCTCTCCAGGTCATTATTACAGACCTCAAGCATACTGTCAACATAAACGCGGTAGAGGTCGGAATCGTAATTGGCGTTAGATATACGCTTCTTGAAGTCCCAAACCAATGCGGCATAGCGCATCCGCATAAGCGGATTAGCGGCCGTCTTGTAGCGTTGCTCCCAATAAAGCACTGCATCAGCAGTGATGTCGCTAAGCGCAGGAATGTAAACTGGATTACCCTGAGCATCTGCCATAGTGACCTGAGGACCAAAATAACCACCAAAGGTATGGTCGGAGTCGTTGGGCTGGAGCTTGAAAGCTGTCCATTCGTACTGACTCTCTGGCTTCGTCCGCTCATCATCAGGCATAGAGCATAATGCTGCCACATAATCATGGTACTCAAAGCGTTGCCCTGCCACATCGTATGCGTCAAGCACCTCAGCTAAAGCATTGTACTTTTTTTCTTCCATGAAAATGTTGTTTGGTTTGACTTATTTTTTTATGTTTAGCACTTGTGCCGCTTTTGGCGGCTTATATAATCTGCAGCCTGTACCCCCGCAGGGGCTTCTGGCTGCTACCGCTTTTACGAGCGTAAGGCTCTGTTAACTGCTTGCAGGCAACTGTGCCTGGAGCGGTTGATCATCGGCCGTTCATCCTGAGCCTGTCGAATCATCGGCACTTTGTCTTATTTTTACCTTATTTTATTCTCGCTCGCTCATCGGCCCCTTCTACCCCTCTTCTTACCTACTTCTACCCTCGTTCTACCATAAAGTGTAATTTGCTGATTTTGGTTGTCAGATTTCTGCCTTACGACTGATCCAAGTTGACGGGTTAATGATTTACAACTGTTTTACGTTGACAGTCGTTTGATTTGGGACTGGTTTTCGTTGTCAGCCTTATTTT
>OCVV011177694.1_pt1 | contig 21814 bp, 16 predicted proteins | sample 1539721 | NCBI WGS metagenome assembly OCVV01 (sample SAMN02144230, study PRJEB22623) | gut metagenome | biome: sheep rumen | host: Ovis aries | place: New Zealand
ATAAACTCCTAATAATTTATTTATCGTTTTTGTTATTAATTTTGTTTTTGGTTCAGTAATACACATTATTCCAAATATAAATAAAAAGATAACTAAAATTAATTTAAAAGAAAGTAGATTTTTGCCTACTTTATTTTTTTCTTTTATTAACATATTACCACTACCTTTATTTATTAAAGATGTACTACTGAAGTACTCTACTATAATAAGATTGTATCATTTTTGTGCTTCTATTTCAATTGTATATAAAAAAAGAAAAAGACTTAATTCTTTTTCTTAAACTCTAAATATTCATCATAACTACATTTTTTATCCGTTATATTACCATCTTCATCAAATTCTATTATTCTATTTGCAATTGTTTCTACAAATTGATGATCATGGGAAGCAAAAAGTAATTCACCATTAAATTTAATTAATCCATTGTTTAGTGAAGTTATACTTTCAAGATCCAAATGGTTCGTTGGTTCGTCAAGTATTATAAAATTTGATGCTTCAAGCATACATTTAGATAACATACATCTTGCTTTTTCTCCTCCTGATAATACATTAACATTTTTAAATACTTCTTCTCCAGAAAACAACATTCTTCCTAAGAATCCTCTTAATAAAGTTTCATCATCAATATTGTAAAAACTTCCAATCCATTTAACTATTGATTCATTACCTTTAAAATATTCAGTATTATCTTGTGGAAAATATGATTTAGTAATTGTATTTCCCCATTCAATCTTACCACCATCATATTTTTCTTCACCCATTAATATTTTAAACAAAGTAGTCTTTGCAATATTATTAGTACCTACAAAGCCAATTTTATCTCCTTTTTCTACAATAAAACTAACTTTATTTAATATTTTTTTACCATCAATAGATTTAGTTAAATTCTCAACTTTTAATATTTGTTTTCCAGATTCTTTGTTTGCTTTAAATTCAATAAAAGGATATTTTCTTGAAGATGGTACTATCTCATCTAGTTCTATTTTTTCAAGCATTTTCTTTCTTGAAGTAGCTTGTTTACTTTTAGAAGCGTTAGCAGAGAATCTTTGAATAAATGCTTGTAATTCTTTTATTTTTTCTTCTTTCTTTCTATTTGATTCTTTCATTTGTTTTAATGCTAATTGACTTGATTCATACCAGAAATCATAGTTACCAATATATAGTTTTATTTTACCAAAATCTATATCTGCAATATGTGTACAAACTTTATTTAAAAAATGTCTATCATGAGATACTACTATTACTGTATTATCAAAATTAATTAAAAATTCTTCTAACCAGTTTATTGCATCTATATCTAAGTTATTAGTAGGTTCATCAAGTAATAGGATATCTGGATTTCCAAATAATGCTTGGGCAAGTAGTACTTTAACTTTTTGATTATTAGGTATATCTTTCATCAATTGATAATGATTTTCTTCATCTACACCTAGATTATTAAGTAATTCACATGCATCACTTTCTGCACTCCATCCATCAAGTTCTGCAAATCTTGCTTCTAATTCTCCTAGTTTTATACCATCTTCATCAGTAAAATCAGTTTTAGAATACATTTCATCTTTTTCTTTCATTATTTGATATAATTCACTATTACCCATTATTACAGTATCAACTGGAGTAAATTCATCAAATTCATAATGATTTTGTTTTAAAACTGCTACTCTTTCTCCTTTAGATATTACTATTTCACCATGAGTAGTTTCTATTTCTCCTGAAAGTAATTTTAAAAATGTAGATTTTCCTGCCCCATTAGCACCAATCAAACCATAACAATTACCCTTAGTAAATTTAATATTTACTCCCTCAAAAAGTGTTCTTTTACCAAATCTTAATGTAACATCATTAACTTGTATCATCTTGTCACCTCTTCATACCAATCTTTGACTTTTTCAAATCCTTTTTTACTATATTCTTTTATATAATCAAAAGTTATTCCAAAATTTTCTTTTAAAGTTTGAAAATCTTTTTTAGCATTTAAACATAATTCTTCATTTTTATTACATATATCATTTGTAGTATCTATATATAAATCAACAACTTTAGATTTAATATCATTAATTTTCTCCTTGTATTTTGGTAATTTTTCATTAATTTTCTTAGAAATAGATAACGCTAATTTCATAATTTCTAGTTTTATTTCATCTTTTAATTCTTCAAAAGAAACACCATTTATTTTTTTTCCATTGAATATAAAATCATTAATATCATTAAATCCTTTTTCTAACTTATTTTCATCTTTAGTCTTTTCAATTTCTTTAAAATACTCTAAAGGTTTTTCTTCATTTTTTTCCTCTTTATTATTAATAAGTAGAAATACAATTATAGAAGATAACAAAATAATTATTAAAATTGTAATCGCTATCACAATCTTATTCACTTTCATAATATACCTCATACAACTCAAGTATTATAACATAAATTATTACACAAAAAAAGTAGCTATTGCTACTTAGTTTAGAAGCTATGGCCTCCTCCTCCACCGGAAGAGCCACCGCCTCCTCCGCCTCCGCCGCCGGAAAAACCTCCACCTCCTGAGAATCCACCAGATGATGAACTATCAGATCTAGGACTATAGACAGAGTGAGAGCCTATTTTAACTGCACTGATTTCATTTACTTTAAAGTCTATATTACAATTTTTTAATAAAGTTTTATTTGAAGGAACTTTGATTCTTGTTAAATAAATAGCAAGCCCAAAAGTTAAAAATGCAGAAATAGTTAGTGATAAAATAGCATTACTAATATGTCTCATTGGTTCAAGTATTTTACCGCCTTCCAATAGTGTATTAATTTCAGTTAACGCTTCTTTTGTACATTCAAAATATTCTTCACGCTTTGCATATTGATAAATATTATCTGTAATAATATATGCTTTATCTTTAGTAATAACTTTATAATTGGCTCCATCAGAGAATATATAAATATTTCTTCTAGCCATATCAATTACAAAAAGTGTACCACTTTCTTTATTAAATAACTGATGATAATAATTACTTGCAAAAGAATCAGTTGAGCCATAACTATTTTCATTAATTGTTTTAACAGCAATATTACCATATTCAGTTAAAGAAGTCATAATATCTTTTAATTTATTCTCTTCTTCTTCTGAAAATAAATCAGCATCATCTTCAAGAACTATTTTATATTTAGATTCAATATCTTTATTTTCTATTTCTTCTGCATAAACATTATTTACAAGTAAGAAAACAAATAAAATAATAATTAAATATTTAATTTTATTCATTTTCATCACCTCCTCTTTTTCCAAGTTGAGGAAGTGGATTAGTTATAATTTCATTTCTTTCTCTTACTAAATCATAAAATGAAAATACAACCATTAATAATGCAAAAATACCTCCACCATAAAAGTAAATATCATCAACAGGATCAATAATTGCAACAACAATTCCAATTATTAACGCAATTATCTGCTTAAATAAGTATTTTTTAAATTTTTCTTCAAATGGCATTTTTTCAAAACCTAAAGACTCAGCAATACTATCCTTTCTATTTCTAACCATCCCAATTAAGCTACCTAGCAAATAAATTACAAAAAATATACCAGCCATAATTAAAGCAGCACCGCCAAGAGTAGATAATATAATAACAATATTATCATGTGAATATTTTCCATCAAACATTATTATAAGAGCAAAGACACCAATTAAAGATAAAAACACAAGATATGCTATTAAAAATGTTTTTAAATTAAAACTATTTGGTTTAAAGAAATTTTCACTACCAATATAACGTTTCAAATTTATACTTTTATCAAGAGAAATTACTCCTAAATCATCTTTTTTATCTCTTTTAATCATCATTTTATCAAGCTGATTATTAGATATTATTAGACTTATTAATGAAACAGCAATCGAAATGTATAATATAGTTTTTGGTAGTATTAATAAATATGAATTTATTAAAAGAAATATAATAACTCCAATTATTAAGGTAAAGAAAATATATTTTTTAAAATCAATTGGTATATCTGCAGCAACTTTTCCAGTTTGTCCATTAGCAACAGCATAATTTATATGTTTATTATCTTTATCCTTTACTGATAAAAAATATACTGGAAACATTGCTGTTTTTCTTTCACTTACTTCAAGTGGAACTTTAATTGTTTTACAATGATATCTTCTATACTCCCATTTTTTTGAAAGTTTACGAGAAGCATCATCTATTGAAATCCTTTTTGCCATTTCATCATATGCTAATATACTAACATCTTTTTTATCAGCATAATACCCAGCTAAATAATTAACACTAAAATCTTTTTTCTCTTTAATATCAAATGGTATTGCCCCACTAAATTTATCATAATAATTTGAAGCTAAATCAAAGTGTAATCCTTCATAGTCAGAATCTATATTAGATATAAGTGCATAATCATCATAATAAACATAATCACCACTTCTATGATTATATCTTTCACCAGTATTAGAACAATTATTATGAATAGAAGTTGTATAAATTGCATAAGGCATAAAAATGCCTCTAAATTTACTAACTACTATATCTGTTTTCATATATCTTGGAGCAAATATGTTTCTTCTTAATTTTTTCTTATAATTCTTAATACACTCTTCTTTTGTTTTCTTAAAAGGAATTACATAATCTGGATTATTAATTTTAATTAATCTAGATTCAATCATAACTTGAGAGCCGCAATAACTACAAAAAGTCACTGCAGTATCATCAAAAGTTAATAATTCTGCTCCACACTGTGAACATGAAAATCTTTTTGCTTCAACTGAATTTTTTTCGTCAGTAACTTCTTCAGATTTATTTGCATCTACATTTAATTCTTCAGGATTAAAACTACTACCACAATATGCACATGTAATACTTTGACTTCCAATTTCGTATTTTAATTCAGCACTACAGTTTGGACATTTTATCATAACTCTCACCTATTATAATTATATCAAAAAATAAGTAATAAACATATTATTTTTTGCTATTATGAAAATTAAAAAGATTGAAATCTATTCAATCTTTTCTACTTCTTTTATTTCAAGAGTATCATAATACTTTACTGTAAGATCATTTCCAACTTTTATAAAAGGTAACTTATACTCATCTACTTTTATTGAAATACGATACTTTTTATTATCAACTGACTCTATATAATAATAACTATTACCATCAATAAATGCCTGATAAATATTTTTTATTTTTATTGTTTCAGTAACTAATTCGTTATTATAACTAATTCCACTATTTTTTAAATAATTATCTCTAGCTTTTAATATTCCATCATTAGCATCAGTTACAACAACTTTTTGATAGTTTTGTACATCTACAAATGCATACATTTTTACAAGTCCAGCATTATCTTTTAAAGAAACTAAATAAGTTGCTTTTCCATTTAAATTAATTAATAATGGGAAAGTTGAAATGTATTTCATCTGTTGTACTTGTCCTTCAGCACTTGCCATTGCAGAATATTCTTCAGCCCCTGGAATTAAATAATAACTAGTTTCTTTAGTTCTCATATTAGTTAAGATAAATCCTAAATTTGATTCATCACTTGCTACAGAAGTAATACCAGTATACAAATAAACATCATCATCTTGTATTAAATAATTATATCCTTCAGTTGTAGCAACTACATTTTTTTGACCAAATATACTATTGATGAATCCTCCGTTATAAAGTCCCCAATCATTTACTTGTTCCATAATAAGATTTGCACTATAAACATGATCAACCCAAGAAGGAACTTCATCAACATCATATTTTTTAGATTTTCCAGTAATAGGATCTAATATAACTACACCAGAAACTTCTTCTTTTAATCCTAAGCCACTATATTTTAAAGTTGGTACTATCCAATAAGGATTCCCTTCGTTATCAAGTTCAAAATTTTCTTCTCCAAATATTTCAGTAGGATAACTAAATCTAAGTTTTCTTTTTAGATTTTCATTAAACATTGCAGATGGTACATACTTCATACCTTTATCTAATCTTACAAGTTCAGCTTTACCACTAACAGAATCTACAACTATATAACCAGTAATTCCATTTTTTCTATTTGTAAAATATTTCACTATTCCATCATATTCAAGCGGAGTAACTCTAACTATTTTGTCATTATAATTTATTTGGGTATACATATTAGATACAGTAAATTGTGATACCAAATCAGTCATTTCACCCATTACTCTATCACCAATTTTTGATGTAGAATTCTTATCTAACAATGGTACTTTATTAAAATCTACTTCTTTAACATCTTCTTCAAATTTTTTACCCTCTACTATTTCTATTCTATGGGCATAGCTTTTTGAAGAAAAAACAGGAGATAATATAAAATTAACTACTAACATTAATACAATTGCACCTGGAATTATTCCAAACATAATCTTAAATGTCTTTGATAATTTTATACTTGATGGATTTCCTTTTAAAGTTGCAAGTCCTACAAAAGATATTAAATTAAGTACTAAGTACAAAGCATACATCAAAAGAAAGAATGTCCAAAATTCAAAAGAATGTATATTTAATGGTGGTAGAAAAACATAAAAATAAAGAAATGCTACCACTAAAGTTATTAAAATATTAATTATATTTCTTTTATTCATTTTTTTCTTCATAATAAATTCTCCTTAAAAGTGACGACCTCCGCCACCACCAAAGCTTCCTCCACTTCCATGACTAATAGAACTTCCACCACCAGAACGTCCCCCTCCACTACTTCCACTATCATGATTAATTCTAGTTCTAGAAGTAAAGGTGCTTAAGAATTGATCAGTACTATTTACAATTGCAACATCTTTTAAATAATTATTTGCATCTGTTGCTATTCTAATACCTTTATATTTTCTTAAATGTACAAATACCGGAATTAAAGATCCTAAAGTTGCAATTACTATGGTTAAAAGCCAATTTACAGATTTAGGTGTTTCTTTACATTTATAGATATCACCATTATCATTAACACAATATAAACTATTTGAACTTGGAATACCTTCTTTAGCATATTCACTAGCACTATCTATATAATGTCTAAAAGCTTCATAATAATCACCTGATGACAAATAATCATATGCAGAATCATGCATTTTTTCTATTCTATAATCATCATACATTAAAGTTGCTTCTCCTCTAGTTGTTATATATGGATACCTATTTGCTAAATCTACAAAAAATATTATTCCACTTCTATTTCCACCAACTCCAAATCCGTTATACCAATAAAAATCTTGTGAATAAATTCTCGTAAAATCATCACTTATTCCATATGGGTTTTCATTAATTATAGCAACAACCATATCCATTTCATATTTAGAAATAAAAGCACTTACCATATCATGAAGTTTAGACTCTTCTTCTTCAGATAATACTTCAGCTAAATCATATACCTTTTTTGTTTTATCAACAGTAGGAGATAAATTTTCAGCTTTAACTATTGTAGGGATAAAAGCAATAACAAATAACAAAGTTAATAAAATTTTCTTCATAAACCCTCCTACAACATATAAGTAATAAATGCAACAACAGCAAATATAACGATAAATAATAGGATCCAAAATAATACCATTTTCTTTTTAGAATATGGAATATCACCAATCATTTTTCCAGTTTGGCCATTCATTGCAAAAGTATATATTTTTTCATTATATTTTATATTTAGCATCCATACAGGTAGTAAAACATAATCAATTACTTCTTCATCAATTTTTGTATCTTTTTTTGTAGGTACAAACGTATTATAACCAGAAGTTCTAATTTTTGTTTCTAAATCAGATAAACAAGTAGATTTAGCTCTATCTATAGTTATTTTTTTAGCTTCATCTTTTTCAACATCATATTTTTCTGCTAAAAATCCTGATAAATATGAATAACTAAAATTAGTAAGTTCTTCATAATTAAAAGGTTCAATAGAATTCATTACTGCATCATTAAATCTTACTGATCCATCAACTGGAATTTTTTCAAAAGAATAATTACCATTTCTTGAAACACTATATGTATCTGTTTTAGTATACAAATAATCAGAAGTTGACCATGATGTTACTCTTGTACCTTTTCCATCTACATTACCATTCATTTTACATGTATATAACCAAAAAGGAACATATACACCTGTTATTTCTTTTATATTTTTTGAATCAGAAAACTCTTTAGGCATTAAAAATCTTCCTTTTCCTACTTTCTTAAATGCTTCAATTGCTTCTTCTTTAGTTTTTGTAAAAGGAATAATTTTTGATGGAGAGAACTTTTCAGTTAATCTACTCTTCAAAATTGCAGTATTCTTGCAATAAACACAGAATGTTGCAGCTGTATTTTTATCTGCAACTATTCTTGCACCACAATCTTCACAGTAATACTCATCCATTTCAATTTCTTGATTATCATCTGATTCTTTTTTTACTTCTTTTTCCTTTTTTAATTCTTTAGAATTATTAACGTTAGTTTCTTTAAAGTTTTTTTCATTTTCTTCTAGTTGCTCTAAAGTAAATTTACTTCCACAATATTCACAAACCCAATTTTTATCTTTAGGATTATAATTAATACTTGCATTACAACTAGGACATTTATGATCTACAGTTTTCATAACTCACCTTCTTTACAATTTCATTTTCTTTCTAGTATTGCCATAAGAATATCTCTTAAAGCTAAAATTATCGTATGTATTTGCCTCTAAATATGTTGATTTATTAAATAATAATACTAAAAGTATTACAAAAAACATAAAAGTAATTGGAATAAATAAAAAGAGCCCTTTAACTATTAAGAAAAATAGTGACACTAAAACAAACATTAAACAAATAATTTTAGCTATATTATTCTTCTTATTTGATTTTTTAAATTTACTAGGTTCTACTCCAGGTAAATTATATATTTCACCTTTAGATGTTTTCACAATATACACTGGAATTAAAGTAGAATAATCATCTAATTTAATATTTGAAACAAAATAATTCTCCGAATAAACTTTAGTTACTTCAGAAAATTTTGTTCTACAATAACGTCTGACCATTTCTTCAAGTTCTTGCTTAAATTTATCATCAATTCTAAAATCTGATTTTTCAATTGAAACATCTTTTAATAATACTGGATCAAATTTTACTCTTTCAATATTTCTTATCTCTTGAGGCATATTAACATAGTTGATTTTACTATCTCCAAAAATCATTTCATTTACAACATTGCCATCTAACAATTCTTCCGTATCAATATAAGTTGTTTGAGTATTTCCATCAGAATCAGTACTTTTTCGTTCATATTCATAATAGAATAAAAAATCATAATCAAAACTACAAAATCTAACAGGAACATATACTTTCTTCGCGAATATTATATCTCCTCTTACAACTTTACTATAACTCTTAATTGCTTCATCTTTATCTATAGAAAAAGGAATCATCTTTTTTATATTTAAATCTCCATATTCTTTTTGTGTTATAGCAATATTATTCCCGCAATATAAACAACTAGTAAAAGTTGTTTCATCGTTTATAATTAATTCTGCACCACAGGTTTTACACTCATATGACTTCATTTCTTCACCTTTAATATTTTAACATAATTAGAATTATTAATAATCTGATTAAAATACTCATCCTTTGTTAATTTAACTGTTTTTATATAATATAAATATTTTTCATAATAAATATGAGATAGAGCAGGAAAAATGCTCAATAATATCACAGAAATTAAAAAGATAATTATTAAAAATGGTGAATCAATGTTAATTTTAAATACAGCAATAATCGAAACAAATGAAATTACAGAAATTGCTGAAGAAATAAATGACAATAATGAATATTTTTTTGCTTTATTATTCGCATCATCTTCCTCAGGAAATTCAACTATAGCATTAACAGGACTATTTGAATTTCCAACAATATATTGTCTATAATCTTTTCCATTTAAACTAATTTTTTTTACATAAAGAGGTATAAAAGTACCATCTTCTACATTAAAGTTTTTTTCTACTTTTATATCTTTTATCGCAGTAATATTTAACTCTTTAGCAAATATTTTTACACATTCATTAACAATATCTTGTTCATAATTTTTATCAACAACACTATTAATTATTTTTCCAAATTTAACTATTTTAGATTGAATTTCTTCACTAGAATTAGAAGTTAATACTCTAGAATTATCTACTCCGATATTACCAATTTCATACATAAATCTATAATCTTCATATTCGATATTAGGAATTAATAAATTAACAAAAATAAACTTTCTAATATTATCATTGTGTTCAAGTACTACATACCCATTATACAAATCACAATTAAAATACTGGCATTCAAATGTAAAGTCAAAATAAGATTTATCTAAATACTTTTTTACTGGAGAAATACTTCTAAGATATTCTGCCTTTGCAATAGCTAATGGTTTATTAAAATCTACAATATTAGAAACTTTAAACATAATTCCATTACATTTTGTATTACAATTTGGACAATTACTTGATGAATCTTTACTTACATACTTTTGGTTACAATTATCACATTGAAAACTATATAAATTGAAATTTCTTTCTTCAATAGATGGTAAAGTTCTTATCACTTTTGGCACAAACAAAGCCTCATAAGAATTTCCACAATACTCACATATCCATTTATGATTTATTTCATTATAATCTACTTTTCCACCACAACTAGGACACTTATATGTAAATGTATCATCCATCTAGACACCTCTTATTTTATTTTTTTCTTCCTTTTTTTAATTTTGAAATAGCATAAGTAATTGAATTTTTAGGACCTGTTGTTAATATTCCTTTTTTTGTTTGTCCTAAGCTTGACTCTTTAATTATCTTCTCTAAATAATCATTAATCACATTTCTAATAGATTTAATTTTATTCATGCTTAAATCATTATCAGATACTAAATATATTTCATTTTTTAAATTATCTGGTAAAAATTCAACCATTTTAAATACAGCATCATAGTCAATTGTTATATTTTCATCTTTATCACATTTAAATAAATCTGTTTTATCCCTATATTCTCTATTAAAATGTTCTTTACTACCAGTAGCAAGTTTAATAATTTTTTTAGGATCCTCTGCTTTAAAACTTTTTCTACTATCACCTTTATAAGATAATGAACAAATAGTTTCATATAAATCTATTAATTTTGGATTTTCTTTATCTAATAATAGTAATGCAACAGTTAGAGCATTCTTTTTATTAATAATATTTGCTTTTTCTATTTCTTCATCTTTTACTGCTGTATACATTTCTTTTTGAAATCTACCAGCTATATAAAATGTTTTCCAATTAAGTAAATCATCTAAAACATCAGTCTTTTCAATTACTCCCATTTTAAATGTATCTATTCCATAATTAATATCAGTAGTATAACATATACCCGCTGCTTTCTTTAATCTTTCAGCAGACGCATGTTTAAAATAAATTCTAGGAGTTAATTTATACATATATCCATTTTTCTTTAAATTTTCTTCATAAAACTTTTTAATATCATCGACTACTACAATTAAATCTACTTGTTTTTTTTCATTCGCTTTATATCCGCTTTGATAAGCTATACTTGATCCATAAGCCTTAACTGATTCAACCTTTGGTAAAGTTTCAACAAATTTAAGTATTCTTTCTTTTATATCTAGTTCTTGCATTTTTTATTCCCCATTTCTTAGTTACTATATATAAATGACTCAATTAACCAATCATTATCACTTTTTACTAATTTCATATCTTTTACATATAAATAATAAGACAAAATATCATCTCTTAAACCATGAAAAGAAAATGTAACATTAGCATTTATTATATCATCTTGAATTTTAATATTATCAACAAAAATATCACTATTAAGAAATTTATTATTATCAGGAATATTTTTCAAAATTGAAACTGAGTTCTCATCTTTTACTACTAGCTGTTTATCTCCAAATTTTGTATTTTCAAATTCTTTAATTCCATTTTCAGAAAATAATAATTTAACAATCTCATCATAATTTAATACATTATAATAATCACTATCTTCTTTTTCTTCTATTTTAAAAGCTTCATTTGGAACTTCATATAACTTAATTAATTTATTTACTTTTTCCTTTATAATTACTTCAGCATCGCTTGTAGTTAGTTCGTCTTCTCCAATATAAATTATATCACTACTATTATGCTTATTTGAAATAAATAAGACTAATCCAGCAAATAATAACAACAACCCAACTATTATAAAAAGTCTATTCTTTTTCATAAGACACCTCTATAATAATTATATTATATATTCCAAATTATTTAAAGTTTTTTTACTCTAAATAACTTATTTTTATTTTGTATTTAAAGTCTTTAATTAACTCCTTAACAAAAGATGATTCTCTACCTTTAAAAGTAAAAATGTATACTTTTTCTTTAGCTCTTGTAAGAGCTACATAAAATAGTCTTCTTTCTTCTTCTAAATGATTATAATCATCTAAATAAGAAAAAATATTACAACTTTTAATTTTATTTGGAAATCCTAAAAAGTCATCAATAACATTTAAAATTATTATATTTTTCTCTTCTAATCCTTTAGATGAATGCACTGTCATAAATCTAACATTATTACACTTATAATTATTAAATTTATACTTATCAATATCTTTATTATTTCTTCCTAAAACCATAACATCATCAATAGAATTTAATAATTTCTCTAAGGCAATTTCTTCATTTTTAACATAAATTATATTAATTGAATCTTTAATATATTTACTTGATTTTAATTTTTTTACAACTTGGTTTCTATTTTTCAAAATAAATCTTTTTGATATTTCAACTATATCACTAGGATTTCTATAAGTATTTTTTAATTTTATTATTTTAGAATTCTTAAACATTTTTTTAAAATTAATAAAAAGTTTCAAATTACATCCAGTAAAAGAATATATAGATTGATAATCATCTCCAACAGCCATTAATGAAACATCAAATTTATTAATTATTTTATTAATTAAATTAAATTTACTATAAGAAGTATCTTGATACTCATCAACAATTATATAAGAATATTTAAATGTTTTTAATTCTTTAGTAGCAAAACTAATCATATCATCAAAATCAATTTTATTTTCACTTTTTAATTCTTCTTCATATATTAAATATATTTTTAAAGCAAAAATAATTAATACTTTATCTTCTTTATCTAATACAATATCTAATAACTCTTTCAAATAATACTCATCTAAGTTAGATGCTTTCAGCTCTTTTATAAACATCAATAAAGTGTTTTTTAAATAGCTTTTATTATCAATAAAATCTAGTAATTTATATGTATTATCATAATAAATAATAGAATTAAAATATTCATCTATTACATATTCTAATAAATTAGAGCTTGCAATTTTATATTTTCTATTCAAAATATCCAAAGATAATTTATGAAATGTTTTTACATCGACATTTAAATTATATTTATTTAAAGAATTTTTTAATGAATTAACTGTTTCATTTGTAAAAGAAATACATAATATTCTTTTTGGGTCTAGCCCATTTTCAATTAAATAATTAATTTTTGCTATAATTGTTAAAGTTTTACCACTTCCTGCTCCTGCTACTACTAAATATCTTTTATTATTACAAAAAATAGCTTTAGATTGATATTTATCGAGTGTTATACCATTAAATGTTATATTTTTATGCTTAAAAAAAATGTTCATATAATATTATTATTGAACATTTCTTTTTATTTTCCCCTATTTCTTCTTATTTTTTTTCTTTTTTGATTTACTTTTTATATCATATGTTTCATTTGTACGTTCTTCTCTAACTCTTTTATTAATATCAAGTTCTATTATAGAATCACATATTTTATATAAATAGAAAGCATATATTTCGCTGTAATCTCCTTCATTATTTGCGAGATTCATACTTCTAGCATAATCTTGTCTTTCATTAAGTCTTATATATACTGGAGGTATTCCTGCTTCTTCAAATAGTTTATTAGTAAAACATCTAATAGTTCTACCATTACCATCTTGGAAAGGATGGATCTTTATAAGATTACAATTTAACCTTACACATGAATTTATATAATCAAAAATCTGAGAGTAGTCATTAGTTTCTCTCATATATATAGCCATTCTTTTTAAATCATTAACTACATCTTCTAAAGAAAGTAACATATCAAAAATATAAGCATAATTGCAAGTTTCAGTACCAGTTCCTGGAAGATAAACATCACCAGTTCTAAGTTTTCCACCTGCTTCTGGATATGGACATAACGAATATAAATCTCTATGTAATGAAAGAATAGAAAACATTTCAAATTCTTCTAGTGGCATATTAATCATATTTTCATACATGATTTCCAAACCTTTTATTTCTTCTTTTTCATGAACACTTTCCATGGCGCTTTCATTTCTAATATAACTATCAACAAATCTTTTATTAATTACTGTTGTATCAATTCTATCAATATTATCACTATAATACATTGTAATTAAACTCTTAGGAATTTTAGCATTTACTGAATACAATAAATCATTTTGCTTACGATATTTATAACCTAAAAATGTTGTAACCATTAGTTCTTTCAAATCTAAATCACTAACCATACTACCTCACTACCCCTCATTTATTGCTCGCTATTATACCATATTTATCATTTTTTGTCAATTTTAGCACTCTCACTTGACAAGTGCTAATTAAGTGATATAATAATGCATGAAAAGGAGGGATTTATATGAATGAACAAAATCCATATCAAGAAAATTTAGAAAATGTTCTAGAAAAGTATGGTCGTGATATTGTTAAAGCAGTTAAAGATGGAAAAATAGATCCAGTAATTGGCCGTGATGATGAAATAAGAAGTATCACAAGAATACTATCTAGAAAAACAAAAAATAACCCTGTATTAATCGGAGAAGCAGGTGTTGGTAAGACGGCTATTGTAGAAGGACTTGCTCAAAGAATTGTTAAAGGAGATGTTCCAAATAGTTTAAAAAATAAAACAATATGGGAACTAGATATGGGAGCATTAGTTGCAGGAGCAAAATATCGTGGAGAATTTGAAGAAAGACTTAAAGCAGTTTTAAAAGAAGTTAAAGACTCAAACGGTGACATAATAATGTTTATTGATGAAATTCATATGATTGTTGGTAATGGCGGCGAAGGTGCAATGGATGCTGGAAATATGTTAAAACCTATGCTAGCAAGAGGAGAAATACATTGTGTTGGAGCAACTACATTAAATGAATATAGAAAATATATTGAAAAAGATTCAGCACTTGAAAGACGTTTCCAAAAAGTACTTGTAAGTGAACCTACAGTATTAGATACAATCACTATCCTTCGTGGATTAAAAGATAGATTCGAAGTATACCATGGAGTTAATATAAAAGATAAAGCATTAATTGCAGCAGCTACCCTATCAAATAGATATATAACTAATAGGTTCTTACCTGATAAAGCAATTGACTTAGTAGATGAAGCATGTGCTACTGTTAAAGTTCAAATGGAATCTGTTCCTACAGAACTTGATACTTTAACTAGAAAAATAATGCAATTAGAAGTTGAAAAACATGCATTAAGTAAAGAAAAAGACGAATTCTCTAATAAAAGAATTGAAGAATTAGATAGTGAAATAAATAAATTAAAAGAAAAAGAGTCTAAATTAAGAAACGATTGGGAAAGTGAAAAAGATATTAACAATAAAATAAGTAAGAAAAAAGAAGAAATTGAAAAGAAAAAAAGAGAATTAGAAATCGCTGAAGATAATTATGATTTAGAAAATGCTGCAATTCTAAAGCATGGAACAATACCACAATTAGAGAAAGAATTAAAAGAACTTCAAGCACAAAATAAAAATGAAATACTAAGTGATACTATAGATGAAGAATCCATTGCAGAAATAATATCTAAATGGACAAAAATACCAGTAAGTAAACTAGTAAATGAAGAAAAAGATAAATTACTTAACTTAGAAGAAAATATGAAAAAACGTGTAATGGGACAAGATAATGCCATTAAACTTGTAAGTGATGCTATTATTCGTGCTAGAAGTGGAATAAAAGATCCAAATAGACCAATAGGTTCATTTATCTTTTTAGGGCCAACTGGTGTTGGTAAAACAGAAATTGCAAAGACTTTAGCATATGAATTATTTGATGATGAAAAGCACATGATAAGAATAGATATGTCAGAATATATGGAAAGTCATTCAGTTGCAAGACTTATTGGTTCTCCACCAGGATATGTTGGATATGATGATGGTGGACAACTTACTGAAGCAGTAAGACGTAATCCTTATAGTATTGTTTTATTTGATGAAATAGAAAAAGCACACAAAGATGTATTCAATATATTATTACAAATACTAGATGATGGTAGAATTACAGACTCTCAAGGAAGAACCGTTGACTTTAAAAATACAATTATCATTATGACATCTAACTTAGGAAGTGAATATATACTTGATAAAAATATAGATGCAAATAAATTAATAGACAAAGAACTTAAAGCTACATTTAAACCAGAACTATTAAACAGAATTGATGAAATAATAATATTTAATTCACTTAGCAAAGATACAATATATAAAATATTAGATAAAATAATAGATGATATAAATAAAAGACTTGATGATAAAAAAATAACAATTGAATTAACTAAAGAAGCTAAAGATTACGTAATAGATAATTCCTTTGATGAACAATATGGCGCAAGACCAATAAAAAGATTTGTTTCAAGAAATATAGAAACACTACTAGCAAAATCCATAATAAATGGAGAAATAAAATATAACTCTAAAGTTACAATTGATTTAATTAATGAAGAATTAAAAATAAAAGAATAAAGAAATTAATCTTTATTCTTTTTTTATTCATATGGAGATAATAGTATTAATGCTTTATCATTTCCAGGCATATAACAACTTAATAGTTCTTCTAAAGAACCAGTACCATCTAGCAAGCCAGGATTACCTACAATCATATTATTATTCTCATCTAATCCTAAAATTGCAATATAATGATTATTTCCAGAATACTTATATTTATCACAACCTAAATTTTCACTTCCTGAAACATAAGCAATTATAGGATTACCATTTTTTAAATGTTCTTTAACATATAATAGTAGATCATTCATTTTCGTATTATTATGCATTAATGAATTATAATACAAAATATTATTTACTCCAAATCCATAATAATTTGCAGTTTCTACTATTCTATCAAAAGATGAATAACCCATATAATTTGCAACAGAAATAGGATTTACAGTTCTATATCCACTTAATATAGTTGCAAGAGCAACAGGTGCTGCACCATTATCAGCTATATTGCCATTATACCAATAAGAATAATCCCTAAAATACCTTTGTTTAAAGACTTTAAAGGTTCTTCCATTTACATTTAATGTATTATCATATGTTCCAACTAGTAACTTATCAGCATCATCCTCTATGCCATAAAATAACGAAGAAGCACCACTTACAGCTTTATTTTTTTTATCTTCAACTACGATAACTGTACAATGAGCTTTAACACCATTAGAAGATCTAACTGTTATAGTAGCATAACCAGTACTTTTACCAGTAATTTTACCATTATTATCAACAGTTACAATATTATTATTACTACTTGTCCAAGTTAAATTCTTATTTGTTGCATTTTTAGGAGCAACAGTAGCAGACAACTGACTTGTACGACCAACAATCAACGTTACACTAGTAGAATTTAAATTTATTTGAAAAACATTTATTACCTTTTTAGATACATTTACAGTACATTCTGCAGTTAACCCACTTGGAAGTGAAGCAGTAATTTTAGCACTTCCTTCTTTTATACCAGTAACTACTCCACTACTAGAAACACTAGCAATACTTTCATCACTACTTTTCCAAGTTACTTTTGAAAGATTACTACTAGGGGTTACAGTTTCAACAAGTTGTACAGTCTCACCAACGTTTACTGACACACTATTAGTACTCAAAGTTATTGATTCTTTTGATGGATCTACCCAATTCTCATCTACAACAACAATATGACAAGTTGCAGAATTATTAAAAGCAGCAGTTGCTGTTATTGTAGTTTCACCAAGACCGACAGCATTAACATTTCCGTTTTCATCTACTGTAACTACATTCGTATTAGATGAACTCCAAATAACATTTTTATCAGTTGCATTAGTCGGATTAAAAACTACAGATAATGTATAATTTGATTTTAAATATAAATACATATCTGATTGATTCAAACTAATTGAACTAACAGGAATTGTTTTCCCATCGCTTATTACATCAGGAGTGTTATCATCACCTTTAACAACAGTTAAAGTTAAACTATCTTCAACATATCCATTTTTTCCAGTAATCGAAATTGTTCCCTCTTTAATTGTAGTTATTACGCCATCTTCAATAGTTGCAACTCTCTCATCACTACTAGTCCAATCCAAATCTCCTCTAGCATCAGTTGGAGATATAGAATAATTAATTGTATATTTAATTCCAGCCTTTAAAACTAAGCTTGTTGTGTCAAAAGAAATATCTTCTATTTCACCGACTATTCCACTCTTTTTACCATCTTTTGTTACTTTAACTAAACATAAATCTGAATTTCCATTACTTGATTTAACAGTAATAGTACAGCTTCCTTTTCCAACAGCAGTTATTCTTCCATTATCATCTACAACAGCCACATTATTATCTGAACTAAACCATGATAAACTACTGCTTGTAGCATTTTTGGGATAGATATTAACTTTCATTTCATATGTATCATTTACAGCAAGTTCAATAGTTTTAGTTTCCATAGTAACTTTTGTAACTGTAACTGAGTCATCAAAACCTTCAACATGCACTTTATATATATATTTTTCTTTATCAGTTGTAATAACTATTGTTGTATCTCCCTCTTTCAATGCTTCAATTTCTCCAGTCTTTGTTACAGTAGCAACATCATTTTCACTGCTTTCCCATTGATAATCACCAACCATATTAGCAAAACTATACTTTTCTCCACTAGAAAGAGTAATATTCTTTTCTGTTTCTTGTTTTTTTGGTTTTGCACTAAATAAACTTAAAACAGCAGACAAAAGTAATATAACTACTAATCCAACAAAAATCCAAATTGCATATTTAATTAATTTATTTTTCAAATCATCACTAGAATCATCTTTTTGCGGTTTAGACTCTTCATTTTCTTCTCCACCAGCATTTTCATAGCTAGATGTATCAAAATTAACTTTCTTTTCCTCTGGTCTTGGAGAATCAAAATCCATTGATATCTGTGATTCAAGCATACGTGAAGTTTCATCCCTAAGATCTTGTTCTTTATCTTCATAATCATTACTATTATTTACAGTATCTTCTTTATTTTCATCCTTTGACTCTTCTTCATCATAATCAACCATAAAGTCATCAAAAGCACCAAAGTTATCTTTATTTTCAAAAGATTTATCGTCTCTTGCCATACTAAATCACCCTATTCTATATTTAATTATAATTTAAAATAGAAAAAAAAGAAAGAAAAGTTTTCTATTCTTTAAACAAACTTAAAGATACTTTTTCTTTCTCTAAAGAAATATCTGTTACATAACAATCAATTATATCCCCTACGCTTAAAATATCATTAGGATCTTTTACATATTCTTTTGATAATTTGGATATGTGAATTAATCCATCATTGTGTAGGCCAATATCTATAAATGCACCAAAATCAACAACATTTCTCACTGTTCCTTGAAGTTTATCTCCAACTTTTAAATCTTCAATTTTTAATATATCATCCCTTAATATTGGCTTAGGCATATTATCTCTCGGATCTCTATTAGGTTTTTTTAAATCTTCAACAATATCAGTAAGAGTGTATTTATCAATTTTTAAAGATTCACAATATTTATTAATATCTAAATTTTCAATTGCTTCATTTAATTTTTGAGTTCCGATATCACTACTAGATAGATTTAAACTTTTTAATAATGTTTCCGTTTCTTTATAAGTATCAGGATGTATTCCAGTTCTATCTAATGGATTATCCCCATCTATTATTCTCATAAATCCAATAGCTTGTTCATAAACTTTTGGAGTAATTCCTTTAATATTTTTAATCTCAGTACGAGTAGAAATTTTTCCTTTTTTTTCTCTTTCATCTATAATTGCTTGAATTGCTTTTTTATTCATACCAGATACATAAGATAATAATGAACTAGAAGCAGTATTAATATTAACACCCACTTGGTTAACAGTTTTTGTAACAACAAAATCTAAAGACTCATCTAACTTTTTTGGAGTTACATCATGTTGATAAAGTCCTACTCCGATACTTTTAGGATCTATTTTAACTAGTTCTGCTAAAGCATCTTGTAATCTTCTAGCAATACTTATAGCGCTTCTTTTTTCTACTGTTAAATCAGGAAACTCTTCAATTGCTAATTTAGATGCTGAATAAACACTTGCTCCAGCTTCACTTACTATAATATATTCAACTTTTCTTTTAGCATCCTTTATTGTATCTGCGATAAATTTTTCTGATTCACGGGAAGCTGTTCCATTTCCTATTGCAATTATATCAACTGAATATTTATCTATAAGATCTAATACAATTTTTTTACTTTCCTCTATTTTATTGTGTGGTTCAGTTGGGTAAATAACACTAATATTTAATGGTTTTCCAGTTGAATCAACTACTGCAAGTTTACATCCCGTTCTAAATCCTGGATCATATCCCATAACAACATGACCCTTTATAGGAGGCGTAAGAAGTAAATTTTCAAGATTTAATGAAAAGTTTTCAATTGCTCTTTCTTCTGCAACTTCTGTTAAATCACTTCTTATTTCTCTTTCAATACTAGGTTTAATTAATCTATTATAACTATCTACAATTGCTTCTTTTACAAGTAACCCACAACTATTTTCTTTTTTAATTATTTCCTTATTTAAGTAATTAATTATTTCATCTTCATTAATATCAATTGAAACATTAAGAACTTTTTCATTTTCTCCACGATTTAATGCTAAAACACGATGTGGTTTAATTCTATTAACTTTTTCTTGAAAATCATAATACATTTCATATGTTTTGTTTTCATCAACTGAATTCTTTTTTACTTTTGAAATAATAACTCCATTTTTATATGTCATTCGACGTATATTTTTTCTATATTTAGCGTTATCACTTATTATTTCAGCAATAATGTATTTAGCACCCTCTAATGCCTTATCTACATTTTCTACTTTGTCATTAACATATTTTGCTGCTTCTTTATAAATATCAATATCACTAAATGAAAAGATAATTTTACTTAATGGTTCTAATCCATTTGCAATAGCTTCAGTTGCCTTAGTCTTTTTCTTTTCTTTATATGGTCTATAAAGATCTTCTACATCAACAAGTTTTTGACATAACATAATTGAATTTTTTAATTCGTCTGTAAGCATACCTTTTTCATCTATTAATCTAATAACATCTTCTTTTCTCTTTAATAAATTGACTTGGTATTCATAAACAGTATTAATACTTCTTATTACTTCTTCATCAAGTGCTCCAGTAGCTTCTTTTCTATATCTTGCAATAAATGGAATAGTATTCCCATCACTTAAAAGCTGTAATACAACTTCAACTTGCTTCTCTTTTATATTTAAATCTTTACTAATTTGTTCTACAATTTCTTTGTTCATAACTTCCTCCATAAATATTTTAACACATAAAAATTAAAAAAATTACAATTAATTACTTGTAATTTTCGTATTAAGAACTAATAAATCGTATAAAATATTATGCTTATCACTATAATCATTTAAACTATCAATAAGGCTTTTATACATAATATCATTATCATCTATTATCTCATTATAAAATTCATAATATAAATATTTAAGTTTATTATAATTACAAT
>OCVV012868468.1_pt1 | contig 21814 bp, 23 predicted proteins | sample 1539721 | NCBI WGS metagenome assembly OCVV01 (sample SAMN02144230, study PRJEB22623) | gut metagenome | biome: sheep rumen | host: Ovis aries | place: New Zealand
TAAATTTATTAAATACATATACAGTTAATGCTTATTATAATCCTCAAAATAATTCAATAAACTTTCCATGTGCTGCTAAGAAATTTATTACTAGTGATAACTATTATGATAAGTTAGGAAGCATTGGTATGGTAATTGCACATGAGATAACACATGCTTTTGATAGTAATGGAAGAAAGTTTAATGAAAAAGGAGAATACTATGATTGGTGGACTCAAAAGGATAGTAAAAACTTTGATGAATTATCAGAGAAGATTGTAAACTATTATTCAAATTATTCAGTACTTGGAATACCAGTTGATGGTAAGAAAACCCTTGGTGAAAATATAGCTGATTTAGGAGCTTTAAAATGTATTTCTTCATTAGCGGAATCTCATAATGCTACAAATGAAGATTATAAAAGAATGTATGCTAGTTATGCAAAATGGACAGCATATAATATGACTAAAGAATATAAAAAATTACTTGTTACAGCAGATACACATTCACCAAATGAAATAAGAGTAAATGCAGTATTGTCATCTACAGACAAGTTTTATGAAGTTTATAAAATTAATAAAAATGACAAGATGTATAAACCAAAAGAGGAGAGAGTAGGTATATGGTAAAAAAGAAATTAGATTATTATTACATAACTTTATCTGGAGGGATTAGTTCTTTAATGGTTGATGGAAAAATTATTCCATTAATTGGGTTATTTATAGCAAAAGATGATTTGCGTGAAGTAATTTCAGCTAAAAAGGTTTTACCACGCATAAATGGAGAACTTTCTGATGGATTATCTTATGAAGAAATTATACCTGTTCCTGAAAAAGAAATAGATGATGTTGAAAAAATAATATTAAATATGTCTATTCCTGAAAAAGAACAATGTATTCAAACATTAAATTTAATGGAAGAAAAAGCAAAAGAAAAATATTATTTAAAAGATGCATATGGTGTTGGAGATGTCATGATGAAGAAATTAATGTATAAATCACTAAGGAATAAGGAGAACAAATAATTGACTTAAAGCAAGTTTTATAGTATAATATGCTTGCTTTTTTTAATGGGGGTTAATTATGGAAAAAGAATATTATATTTTAAACTTAAATCATTCTAATTCTAAGAATCCATGTAAATTAGACAATATAATTTATAAGGGAGCTAACTATCATTATCCATTTGATGTTGAAGATGATGAATTAGAAGATGTATATGATAGTATTGAAGTTTTAGCTGAAAAGACACCATTTGGTGCTTATAAAGATGTTATAACTAAAGAAATAATTATTTCATCTAATAGTGGTAAAACACCAGAATTATCATTTAATAGAGCTACTCCTGCAAGTAGACAAGATATTATAAGAATTACTAAGATTTATAAAGAAATGTCTGAAGAAGATCTAAATAGATATACTAATGCTATTTTAAGAATAAAAAAGAATAGTAAAATTTTGTATGATAGAGAAATGCAAATGGAAAGAGAAGAACTTTCTGAAGAAAGAGCAGCAAGAGATTTCTTATTACATTATTTTGTATAGAACCCAACGGGTTCTTTTTTTGTAAAATAGTTAGTAAAATAGCCATACAATAATTGATTTTAAAAAAACTATTATTATATTATATAAACGTAGGATAGGAGTTATATATGGCAGCAAAAAATAAAAAAGTGGTTAAGAAAAGTAATATTAGTTTTGTAAAGACATTAAACTCATTAGGATTTGTTGTATCTGCTATTGGATTATGTTTTTCAGCTTATTATAATAGCAATGATACAGTTCTATGGATAATGGCTTTAGTTTTAAATGGTATTGCTATATTTAGCCCAGATGAAATTAGAAAATAATTAATATGTTTGCGCTAATAGAGTTTATAATTTTATACTTATTATTTTTATCTATATATTATATTGCTAAAAAAATATACTATATAGAGTTTTTTAATTGTATTAAAAATAAAAATTTAAGAGTTATTATTTCAATTTTACTATTAGTACCTTTATTTATATCAATGAGTATTACAAACGCAATAGTAGTTTATATACATTTTGGAATATTTTTAGTAATATCTGATATTATTTTTAATATATTAAATAAAAAAAGAAAGAAAAAAGATAGATTTAAAAATTCTACTATAGTATTAACTGCATTTGGAATTACAGCATTTGTTATGCTAGTAGCGGTATTTTTAAACTTTCATGTTTGGGAAACTCATTATAAAGTATATACTGATAAAAATATAGGAAAAGATAATTTAAGAGTTGTTCAAATAAGTGATTCTCATATTGGAACTACATTCAATGGGAAAGATCTTAAAAAATATGTTGATAGAATAAATAAAACAAATCCAGATATTGTAGTAATCACTGGAGACTTTATAGATGATTCTACTAGCAAAAAAGATATGATTGATGCATGTAAATCTTTAAGCTATTTAAAGTCAACTTATGGAACATATTTTGTATATGGTAATCATGATCAAGGATATAATGTAAACTTTGAAATTAAGTCATCTGATTTAGAAGAAGAACTTGCTAAAAATAATGTAACAGTTCTAGCTGATGAAGTTATTGAAATAAATGATTATATATATATTATTGGAAGAAAAGATAGAAGAATGGTTAGAGAAACTATAGATAGTTTAACTAATGATTTAAATAAAGATAGATATATGATTGATTTAAATCATCAACCTAATGATTATGATAATGAAAGTAAAGCTAAAGTAGATTTAGTATTATCAGGACACACTCATGGTGGTCAATTATTTCCGCTAGGATATATTGGGGTATTATTTAAAGCAAATGATGGTTTTTACGGCTTAAGTAAAAGAGATAATACAACATTTATTATTAATAGTGGTATATCAGATTGGGAGATTTATTTTAAGACAGGTACTAAATCTGAATATGTTGTAATTGATATTGTAAACAAGTAAGTGTAAAGTTGATTTCAAAATATTGAATTGTATTATTTATATGATATAATTAAATTAACCTAGATGAGAAATAAGCAAACAATAAACCGACTATGTAATGTTATAGGGGAAATAATTAATATAGGGGATTGAATGCTGGCTAGTTCCAGAATCACGAATATATTATGTTTTCTACCACCTCGTGTGAGCGAGATTTATTACACCTTATTTACACTAGGTTTTTTTTATGTTATAATATTTCCACTAAAGGAGGCCAATTATATGAATTTATCTAGATTAGAAACTTTAATTGGTTCTGATAATATTAATAAAATAAAATCTACTAAAGTTCTTGTATTAGGACTAGGTGGTGTAGGGGGATATGTAGTAGAATCACTTATTAGATGTGGTATTGAAAATATTACTCTTGTAGATGGAGATACTATTAAACCTAGTAATATAAATAGACAAATAATTGTTACTTCAAGAAATATTAATAATTATAAAACAAAAGAATGGAAAAAAAGAATTAAATTAATTAATAGAGATGCTAAAGTTAATATTATTAATACAATGATTAATGAAGATAATATGGAAGTATTATTTTCAGATAATTATGACTATATAGTTGATGCTTGTGATACCACTAAAGTTAAAGTTAAATTAATTAGAGAGTGTCATAATAAAGGAATTAAACTTATAAGTAGTATGGGGACAGCTAGAAAGATGGATGCTACTAAATTAATAATAACTACTTTAGATAAAACTAATACTGATCCACTTGCTAAAAGAATTAGAAGTGAACTTAAAAATGAAAAAGAATTAATGAGTGATGTAACAGTTGTAACTTCAACTGAAAAAGCAGCTGATACTATAGAACTTGGTTCAACTGCATTTGTACCTGCAGTAGCAGGATTATATATATCAAATTATATAATTAAAGACATTATTAAATAGATATGTGTTTACATATCTTTTTTTATGTTATAATTTATAATAGGTGATGATATGGAAAATGATAATAATTTAGTTGAAGAAACTCCTAAAAACAAGAGTAATACTGGAATAATAATAGTAATTATTATACTAATACTATTAATAATCGCAGGTGTATTTTATTTAGTTAAAAATTATTATTTAGATAACGATGAAGAAGATGTTCCTGCTGAAGTAGTTATTAATGGGGATGTTGCTAGGTGGCAAAAAGACGTTCAATCTGGTACAGTAGTGACTGTTCTTGGTACAACATTATGCCCTCATTGTAAAGAATATAAGCCAGTTATAAAAGAACTAGCTGAAAAATATAATTTAAATCTATATTATTTTTCAATAGATGAATTAAATGATCAAGAATTTAAAGCAGTTACTGAAACATTTGATTTAGAACACTATAATAATGCAGTTCCATTTACTTTTGTAGTTAAAGATGGGAAAGTAATAACTGATACAACTGGATTTTCTAGTAAAGAAGAAACTGAAGATTTTATTAAAAATATAGATAATCCAAATAAAAGTATTAATAGTGATTATGAAGTATCTATAGATGGTAATACATTTACTTTTAGTAGGATGACTAAAGGTATGTTTGATGGTACTTCTATATGCGAATTATCTGCATTTAATGAATTATGTAAAAAATATATTGATGAATCAAAAAATGATAGTGAATTTGATGAAGAGTCTTCTGAATTAACATATATAATTTTAGATGATAAAAATTCTATTATTGATGAAGATGGAATAGTTATTAATAAAAAATATAGTATTGTAGATGAAGAAGAATACTTTAAAAAGAATGTAAAATCTGTTTTTACTAAAGGTAATTATACATTTTATAAAAATATTTATAGTGATGAAGATAGTGAAGGCTTTGATTATATTATTATAGATAGTAAAGAACATAGAAAATATGATACATATAAATTTAATGATAGCGATAGTTTATATATAATGCTAGCAGGTGATTCTTTAACGGGTATTTTTGACGTTAATAAAAAATTAATAAATACTGATTATAGTGAATATAGTTGTGAATTCCACTCAGATATACAAACAACACCATGTTCTAGTGAAATAACAATGGTAGCAAAATCATTTAAAGATAGTAACGATGATTATTATGAAAAATTTGGATTATTTGATTTAAAGAATTTTAAAACAATTGTTGAACCAAAGTATGATTCAATGTATAATTTCACTGACTACTTTTTAGTAAAAAATAATAATAAATATGGAATGATTGATTCAAAAGGAAAAGAAATATTAAAAATTGAATATGATTATATAGGTGTTAATACATATTTAGGAATTCTTGCTATTAAAGGTAATGATATAGAAGTTTATGACTATAACTTAGATACCTTAGATTTTACGCAATATTCTATGAAGACATGGTATGAATTTGCATTAAAAGATACAAATGATGCTGATTCAAAGAAAAAAGCTGAATCTTTAACTCTAGCAATGCCAGAAAGCTGGTATTGGACACTTGAAAGTGATTTAGGTATTTATGATATTAATAAACCTTTTGATTATGATTCATCAGATGGTACTTATAGTCTTAAATATACTGGAAATAAATATTCTGGAAAACAATTAATTTTAAGATCTATATGTACTAGTCCATTTATGTATGTTATTGAAGATAATAAAGCATATAAGATAGATAAAAAAGATTTAAAAGAAGGATCTGATGAAGGAACTTGCTTCTAAAATAAAATAGTATTCAAATGAATACTATTTTTTTATTGATTGATTAAATTTATACATTTCTGTTTCAAATTTATTCTTTCTTGGAGAATAATAATGTCTATTTCTTAATTTATCAGGCATATATTGTTGGTCTACCCAATAATTTGGATAATTATGAGGATATTTATAATTTGGACTAGTTGTTCTTATATGCTCTGGAATTCTTCCTACATTTCCATTTTCAATATCTTGTATCGCTTCATTTATAGCAGCATCTGCAGAATTTGATTTAGGACTTAGAGCCATTTCTATAATTACAACAGAAAGTGGCTTAACAAGTTCTGGATATCCAACTCTTTCACTTGCTTCAATAGCAGCAATAACTTTAGGTCCAATTCCAGGATTAGCAAGGCCAATATCTTCATAAGCAATAACTATCATTCTTCTATATATTGAGTCATAGTCTCCACTTACTATTAATCTGCCTAAATAGTGTAGTGCAGCATCTACATCAGAACCTCTTATACTTTTTTGAAATGCAGATAACATATCATAATGACCATCTTCATTTTTATCTGTGAAAAATGATGATTTATTATTTGTTTTTGATATATTTTCTATAGTTACTTCTTTATTATAACCATAATATATAAACTCAACTAAATTATATGCATATCTAATATCACCATTTGATAGTTCTGCAATATATTTAATTGTTTTACTATCCATATTTATATCTGGTAAAACTTCTTTAACTCTTTTTAAACCTTTAATAATATCTTTTTCTTCTAAAGCTTTTAATTCAATTAATTGGCATCTACTTCTTATAGCCTGATTAATAGAGTGATATGGATTTGAATTAGTAAGACCTATAAGAGTTATTAAGCCACTTTCTATATATGAAAGAAGAATATCTTGCTTATCTTTGTTCATTCTATGGATTTCATCTACTATAAGAATAATACCTTTATACATTTTAGCTTCTTCTATAACAACTTCAAAGTCTTTTTTAGGATTAACAGTAGCGTTTAAAACTCTATATCTTAGTTTTAATTCATTCATTAAAGCAAGTGCTATTGTAGTTTTACCACAACCACTATTACCATAGAAAATAATATTAAATAATTTCTTTTCTTTTACAAGATTATTTAATAATTTATTTTTACCAATGATGTGTTCTTGACCTAAAACATCTTTTAAATATTCTGGTCTTAATTTATTTTGAAGCAAATCCATAATAACACCTCATTAATTATTTTATCATAATAAGTACAAAATTAAATAAAAATATGCTAATATATTATTGTAAGATAGGAAGAAGATTATGGAAGATGAAATTAAAATTAATAAAACATCTATTATTCTATTTATAGTATTTACTTTGTTATTAATTGTCTTATTCTTTGTTATAACTGGTACTAGTGATGAAAAGTTAAGCAGTTATATGGGAAGATATATTTCTAGTGCAGCAATTGATAGTAAAAGTATGGATAAATTAAAAGAATTTGGTATTACAACTAAAGATATTAAATATGAATTATTAATTAAAAATAATCAAGAATTTGTTTTATATATAGATGCTATTAATGATACTATGTATACTGGTGAATATACTAAGAGTTTAAATAAATTTAATTTAAAAATACAAAGAATATATAATATAAGTAATGCTTGTTATAATAAAAGTAATACTGAATATGTATTTAAAGGAAATAGTAAAACTCTTATAACATCAGATATTAATGGAAATAATTTAGCATTCACTAAGTTTGATAATGATATTACAAAATATGATGATCAAATTACAAAAATAATTCACGAATGTGGTTCAATCATTAATTACTAGTACATATACAAAAAGTAAAGTTTTGTCTATGTACTTTTTATTTATTTAAGAATATTATATAATTATTATGGGGTAAGATATGATAGAAATTTATAATAAAGAATATGTAGATGATTTTAAAAATTATTTAACTATCGATAAAAATTATTCTAATAATACAGTTGAATCTTACATAAGAGACTTAAGATTCTTTTTAGAGTATACTAATTTAAAAGTAGATCAGATTTCTAAAAAAGATATAGATAATTATATTTTACATATATTTAAAACATATAATGAAAGTTCTATAAATAGAATAGTAGCAAGTATAAAAAGTTTTTATAAATATTTATCTACTTATAAAGGTATGGTTAATGTTAGTGAAGATGTAGAAAGTATTAAAAGAAAGAAAACTTTACCAAACTATTTAACTATTAAGGAAGTAGATCAATTATTAGATATAAAATTAGAAAAGCCTTTTGATTATAGAAATAAAGCTATGTTAGAGTTATTGTATGCTAGTGGGATGAGAGCTAGTGAATTAATAAATCTAGATGTAGATAATGTAGATATAGTTAATATGGTTGTAAGAGTTTTTGGAAAAGGTAGTAAAGAAAGAATTATTCCTTTATCTAAAATATCAATTAATTATTTAGATCAATATATAAATATATATAGGGAACAGTTGTTCGTAAAGAATCAAAAGCCAACAAATGCATTATTTTTAAATAATCATGGTAATAGAATATCTAGAGTTGGATTATATAAAATGATTGGTGAAATTGCTATTAAACAAGGTATTAAAAAAGAAATAACACCACATGTTTTAAGACATAGTTTTGCAACACATATGATAGAGTGTGGTGCAGATATAAGAAGTGTTCAAGAATTACTTGGGCATGAAAATGTAGTTACTACAGAAATATATACTCATTTAGCAAATAATTTTATAAAAGATAGTTATAATGAATATTTTAATAGAAGTAGTAAAGGAAGTGATAGTAATGTTTAAAAGAGTTTTTTTACTAGTACTAGATGGTGTTGGTGTTGGTTATGCTCCTGATGCAGATGAATTTGGTGATAAGGGTGCTAATACTTTATTGCATACATTAGGAGAAGCATATAATTTAGATGTTTTAGAAAGACTAGGTCTTACAACATTAGTAGGATTTGAAGCTAATGAAAAAAGAGGCCTTTATATGAAAGCTCATCCTGCCGCTAAAGCAAAAGATTCTTTAAATGGACATTATGAATTAATGGGTGGTATATTAAAACATCCATATCAAACATATCCTGAAGGATTTCCATTAGAATTAATTAATAGAATACAGGAGTCAACTGGATATGATGTAATTGGTAATATTAGTGCAGATGGTCATAAAATAATTGATGATTTAGGCGAAATGCACATTAAAACTAATTCAATTATTATATATACAAGTGCAGATAGTGTACTACAAGTTGCTGCTCATGAAGAAATTATTCCAGTTGAAACATTATATAAAATATGTGAAAAGATTAGTGTTTTGGCATCAAATAGTGAATTTAATATTTCTCGTGTAATAGCAAGACCATTTTATGGTAAAGTAGGGGAGTTTATTAGAGATGATGCTAAGAGAAAAGATTTTACTTTAGATCCCCCAATTAATGTACTTGATTTATTACAAAATAATAATATTAATACAATTGGTATGGGTAAAATACCAGAATTATTTAATGATAAAGGTTTTAATGTGAAAATTAAAACTAATAATAATATAGATACTATGTTAAAAATAGTAGATTTTTCAAAAGGTAATTTTGAAGGATTATTATTTGCAAATTTAAATGATTTTGATACACTATATGGACACAGAAGAGATAGAAAAGGATTTCTAAATGCTCTTGAAGAGTTTAATTATTATTTACCGATACTACTTAAGAATTTAAAGAAAGAAGATTTATTAATAATAACAGCTGATCATGGAAATGATCCTACATTTAAAGGTAGTGATCATACAAGAGAAGATGTTCCAATATTAATATATAGTCCTATATTTAAAAAGAGTAAACATATAGATGATAGAGATACTTTAGCAGATGTAGGAGCAACAATATTAGATAATTTTAATATAAGAAATGATTTAGGTGTTGGAAAGAGTATTTTTGATGAATTAAGATGATTATATGAAAATTAATGAGGAGTATGAAGTAATTATTGATAGTGTTGATTATATAGGAAATGGTGTAACAAGAATAGATAATTTTGTTACATTTGTTTTTGGTGCTTTAAAAGATGAAAAAGTTAAAATTAAAATAACTTCTATTAATAAAAGATTCGCAACAGGTGAAATATTAGAAATAATAAATAAATCTAAAGATAGAATAGAAGTAAAGTGTCCTATATATGATAAGTGTGGTGGATGTAATTTCTTACATACTAATCTTAAAAATGAAATATCTATTAAAAATGATTATTTAAATAGATTATTTAATCAAAACATTGAATATATAAGTACTAAAAATGAATATTATTATAGAAATAAAGTTACATTACATGTTTTAGAGGGCAAATTAGGCTATTTTAACGATAAAACGCATGATTTATGTGAAATAGATGCTTGTATGTTATTAAACCCTAAAATTAACTCTAAAATAAATGATTTAAAAAAGTATAATTTAAATGGTTTAGATGAAATAATGATTAGATGCATTAATGATGAATTAATGATTAATTTAAATGGTGATTTTAAAGATAAAAATTCATTAAATATTGATTGTGATTCATTATATTTAAATAATGAATATATTAAAGGTAAAGAATATTTAATAGATGAAATAAATGGATTTAAATTTAGTATATTTCCAAATAGTTTTTATCAAGTAAATAAAGAATGTATGATAGAAATTTATAATAAAGCCAAGGAATATGCTGGAAAAGATAATTCTTTATTAGATTTATATTGTGGTACGGGAACCATTGGTATTTGGCTTTGCGATAACTATAAAGAAATAACTGGTATTGAAATAAATAAAGATTCTATAAAGAATGCTAATATTAATAAAGAACTAAATAATTTAAATAATATTAAATTCATATGTGGTGATGCTAAAATTGCTAAAGGAAAATATGATACAATAATAGTAGATCCTCCTAGAAATGGATTATCTAATAGTGTAATTAAATTTTTAAATAGTTCTAATGCAAAAAAGATAGTTTATATATCATGTAATCCAAAAACATTAAAAAGAGATATAAATTTATTAGATAATTATGAATTAATTAATATTAGTTCATATTCTATGTTTCCGAGAACAAAGCATTGCGAATCAGTTGCTTTGCTTGAAAGAAAAGTGGTGAAATATGCTATTAAGTAAAATTGATGAAACTAAATTAACAGATAAAGATATCAATAAAATACTTTTTGATATTCCAAAAGATGATGGATTAAATGGAGATTGTATATGGGTATTTGGTAGTATTAATGATTTAGATGAAAGATTAAACTTAGCAATTGAATTATTTAAAAAAGGTAGAGCACCATATTTATTATTTTCAGGAGGAAAAGGTAAAACTGGTGTTGTTCCAGAAGCACAATTAATGAAAGAAAAAGCAATTAAGCTTGGTATTCCTGAAGATGTAATATTAACTGAAGAAAAATCATTTAATACAACTGAAAATATACTATGTTCTATGCTTGTATTAGAAAGAAAATTCTTATTACAAAATATAAATAGATTGATAATAGTTACATCACCATTTCATGTTCAAAGATTAAGCCTTACTTTAGAAAGATATATGCCAGAATGGATTAAATATAGTTATTGTTATGATGAAAACAGTCCAGTTTCAAAAGATAATTGGACTAATAATGAAGAATCTAGAAATAGAGTAGAGTATGAAGCTCAAGGAATAGTATTCTATGCTAAAAATAAATATATAAATGATAAAGATATTAAACTTGATTAATTTTTGAAAAAAAGCAATTGGAGATAATAATGAAAAATAAAAAAAATATAAATATAATAATAAGTATAATTATCATTGTAATATTAGTATACATGCCATTTAGTTTAAAACAAATATGCTATGAACATGCTACTCATCCTGAATGGAGTCTAGGTTCATGGAATGCAGTATTTCTAAAAGCAGGATTATTTAGTATAATATTAGTAATATTAACTGCTATATTATTAATCATTAATATAGTTAAGAAAAAATAATAGGTGATATTATGAAAAAAGAAGAAAAGAAAAATAATTTATTAGATAAATTAATAATATTTATATTTATATTAATTGGAGTAGGGTTATTTGGCTATACTTATTACGTTGCTAAAGATAGTTTATCTAAACAAGATAATACTAAAAAAGAATTAAGATCATTAGAACTATATGGATATAAATTAAGTGATACAGATACTGAATTATTTAGTAATACATTTAAAGAATTAGAAATAGTTTTAAATGAAGATACTATTGATTATAGTAAATATGCTGAATTATTATCTAAATTATTTATAATAGATGTATATACTTTAAATAATAAATTAACTAGTACTGATATAGGTGGTTTAGATTTCCTACATAAAGATTTAAAAGAAAACTTTAAAGATAATTTAGGAGCAACATTATATAAAAATGTAGAAAATAACTTAGATGGTAATAGAACACAAAAATTACCCGAGGTTATTGCTATAAATACTAATGAAATAAAAGAAACAAAATATATATATAATAATGAAGAATATGAGGGTTATATAGTATCATTATCATGGGAATATGTAGAAGACTTAGGATATGAAAAATCAGCTAAAATAACCCTAATAAAAGATAATGGTAAGCTATATATAGTTAAAGGAGAATAATAAAAACTTTAAACATAATCGTTTAAAGTTTTTTATTCTGTTTCTATAATATTTTGATTATTATTTATTTCTTTCTTTTTAACATAAATAGTTAATGTACTAACCATACTAAGTATTGTATCTTTATGTTCTTTTTGTTTTACAAAATTATAATTAGACCAATCATCTATATACACATCTTGTCCATTTGAATTATCTATAAATCTTAGTTTTAATCCATTTGAAGAAGCATAACTTTTAATACTAGATACTGATAATCCAGACATACTTTTTAATGTAGGAATAGATGAGGCAGAGTAACTACCTTGTCCAATTATTTTATCTTTATATGGATTATTTAAATCAAATGACATTTTTTTAGTACCCTTAACACTACTATTTTTAAGGTTAGCCTTTATTTCTTTTTTAATATCAGAAATACTTCCAGGATAAGGGAAAGTAACAGATGGATAACTCTTTGATTGAGGTTCATATATTTTCTTTCCAGATCCACTTAATTGCATTCTTTGTATATTTACTAAATTTGTATTATCAGATATCATTATTGATTTAGCTAAATTATATAATTGTAATAAATCTTTAGATTTAACATTAGTCTGAAAATTTGATTTAACTTTATCTAAAATAGCAACAACTTCTTGAGGATTATCCATTTTAGCTGCAGACTTAATTATGCCAACTATGACCTTCATTTGATTTTTTCCTCTAGTATAGTCATTTCTTGATCCTTTATTCCAAGTAGGGCAGTATCTAGCCATTAATTTACCAGTTTTACTTCCATCTTTAGGTTTATGTCTATTTCTAGCAAAAGCCAGTGCTTGTTCACCATTTAAGTGTTGATGTCCTGCTTCAACATATACTGTTTTATCTCCCCATTTTCTTGAACTATTTTGTTCGCAAATAGAGTAGTCTACATCAACATCAATACCGCCAACAGCGTCAACTAGTTGAACAACTCCTTTAAAGTTAACTTTAGCATAGTAATCTATATCTATATCAAACATATTTTCTACAGTTTGAACAGCACAACTTGAAGAACTTCCCCAGGTAGTAGTATTAATTCTTCTATATGTTCCATTAGAACAAGCAGTCTTTAAATACATGTCACGAGGAATAGAAGTAAGAGTAGCTCTTAATGTTTTAGGATTAAATGTTGCGAGTAATAATACATCTGCATTATATCCAGATGTAACCCCATTTTTAGAAGAGTCAACACCTATTAATAACATACTAAATGGTTTATTTAAAGAAGCTCCTTCGCTTTTAATATCTTCTTCTATATCTTGATATTCTTTGCTTTCTTCATATAAAATTTTAGTTTCTTCTTCTATATCTTCAAATCCTTCTAAAGAATAGAACATATCAATATAATTTCTACTAAAAAATCCTGCATCTATTTCTTTATTCTTAGCTGCATATAATTCTTCTAAAGTAGAATCAAATGTAATAATAGTATTATTTTCATCTAAAGACAATTTTTCAATAATTTCTTTAGCTAGTACATTTCCTTCATAATCATCTTTATCATTAGTAATACCAATTTTTTTACTAGTTAAATCATTTACTTTATTTAATGATAAATCATATGTTACCAATGCTGAATATTTTAAATACTTATTATCACTTAATTCATCAATAGACGTATATATTTTATTTAAATAATAGAATAGAGTACCTTCTATTAAAATAATAAATATAGATAATATAAATGGTATTATAAAGGCAAATATACCTCTTTTAACACTTCTAAATAGCAAATATGAAAAGAAAGCAAATAAATATACTGTAATGCCAATTCCAAGCATTCTAAGCATTGTTTCAGCACCATCATATAAATAAATGGCATAGACATCTAAACATGTACCAGCAAGTAATAATAATGATGTTATAATGCATAATATTAATCTAAATACTTTAATCTTCTTTTTAGGTTTTTCCTTTTTAATTGGTTTTTCAACTATAACAATTGGTTCTGTTACAGGTTCAGTTATTTCTTCAGTAATAATTTCAGGTTCTGTAATTATTTCTTTTTCTTTAATAACTTTAACTTCTTTAGGTTTTTGTGTTATATTTTGTTTCTTCTTTTGATTATTATTTTTCTTTTTATTATTATATTTATAATTTTTCTTATTATTATGGTGTTGTTGCTTATTTTGAACTGTTTTTTTAGTTTTATTGTTTTTGTTTTTCTTATTGTTTGCCAATTTTAACACCTCTTTTCTAATAGCAGTCAATTATCAATACTATTATATCAGTTTAAATATTATATTACTAGAAATTATATTCAAATTATGGTAAAATTTATTTACAGATTAAATTTATAAAATAATATGGAGTAGGGCAATATGAAAGGTACAATATGTATATATTATAGTAGAACTGGAAATACTGAAAAAGTAGCTAAATATATTAAAGAAAAACTTAATAGTGAGTTACTTAATATAACTGATGGAATAGATAGAAAAGGTACTAAAGGATATTTAAATTCTGGATATGAATCTATGAAAGGTATTTTCCATAAACTTAAAAGTTTTGGTATGCAAAAAAAGATTGAAGATTATCGTAATGTAATTATCTGTGGGCCGATATGGGCATTTGAAGTATGTCCTATTATAAAAGCTTTTTTAGATAATTATGGTAAAAAAATTAATGGTAAGACATATTTTGTTATAACTCATGATTCTAATTTTAGATATGATAAAAAAATTAATAAATTGGATGCTTATTTAAATAAAAATCATGAATCACATTTATCTATTTGTAATAGAAAATTAAATAACAAAAAAATTGATGATTTTATTAAAAATATTAAATAGAGGAGGGGAGTATGTTATTTTTTAAAAAGAAAAAGAAAGTAGAATGTGACCCTATTGATGGTGGATCATTTAGAATATCATATGTAGATGGTGATAAGGAAATATTTTTTGCACATGTTCCTGTTGGATCACCAGAAACAGATTATGATGATGTTTATATTCCTAAAAAAGATGGATTTACATTTGATGGATGGTATTATGATAGGGAATATACTAATAAAGTTACTATAACAAATACTAGTCAATTTCCAAGGACCCCTATTTATGATGAAAATAATTGTCATATTGGATATCAAAATATAACATTATATGCAAAATGGATTAAGAATGAATAATTACCCTAGCGTAATTATTTTTTTATAAAAAATAGGGGAGACACCCTACTTTATTACTATATATATAAAATAATGATTTTGCTATTTTGCATCGAGATTTAAAAAGATGAATAATCTATCAACTCGATTAAAAATCAAAATTTCTAATTTGCATCGAAATACAAAAATATGGATAATCTATCATCTTAACACAAAAACTGAAAAACATATTTTGCATCGAGATTTAAAAAGATAGGTAATTATCCATCTCATAACAAAGTTGTATATTATATACCTTATTATATATAGAAATATGTAATACATTTTTATATTTATAAATAAAGAATATATATTTAAAAATTATTTAAAATTTTATTTATAAATATTTCATAATTTAATTATTAAAAATATTTATTATTAGAAAGAGTAGTATTAAAAAACAAAATAAAAACCTATATAATTTATATATAGATTTATATTTTATAATATAGAAGTTAACATAACATATATTATCGGAAGTACATCCTAGATCAATAAATTAAACTTTTCTAGATTGTATTTCAGCCATTTTATTTAATACTTCTGAAGCATTATCTTTATTTATTTCAGTATATCCTAATTCTTTTAATGCTTGTATTTTAAATGTATTTAATTGTTGTGTTCTTGATAATTTTTCTTCTTTATCATTTTCAATTTCTTGTTCAAATCTACTATGAGATTCAACTAATTTAGATTTAGAAGCTCCACCATTGTTATATAAATTAAATGCTGTGAATACTATACTTTCTAATATGAATTGTTTTGTTTCATTAAACTTGAATTCATTTGGATTAGTAAATCCACACTTCTTAGATAAATATGCAAATAAATATTTAATTTCTTGTACATTATCTAGTGATTGTAATACATGATATAGATATAAGAAAATCCAATATGTTTCTTTTGTTTTTTCTTCAGTAAATTTTTCTTTAATTAAGAAAACTATATCATTTAATAATTCTTGTTCTTCTTTAGTAAGATTCTTATAATTGAATGCTTGACTATTCATATCTCTAACATTTTGATTAAGTCTTGCTTCAACATTTTCTAAATACTCACTATTAATTTTAATATTTTTAATAGCTTCATCACTATCATCTTCAATATCTAATAATTTTAATAATAAAATTCTTTTTTCTTGAGGCCATTTACTTAAAGAATCAAACTCTAGATAATTATATATCATTTGTCTAGAAACTCCTAAATATTTGGCTAATTTTACTTTTGATATTCCTATTTCACTTAATAAGTTATTTAATTCTTTCATACCCTACTCTCCTTAATGTTTTATCTTTCTTGTACAATATAATTGTATAGCATTTTACATATTCTTGTCAATAAAAAAAGAGATTTATTTTAAATACCAAATCTCTTTATTATCATTAAATACTTGTTTGATGATTCCTCCACCAATTACTTGCTCTCCTAAGTAAATAACGCACGCTTGGCCTGGAGTTACTGCTTTAGCAGAGTCATATGATACTTTAATATGCTTATCATCAATATATTCGATTGTTACTGGAACATCTTCACTTCTATATCTAAATTTAGCTGTTGCAAAGGTTGGATGTTTACTTGATATGTAATTCATATCCTCAATTAAAGCACCATTTGATAATAAATATTTTGAATCATCTCCATAAGCAACATATAATATATTCTTTTTAGAATCTTTACCGCAAACATAATGTCTTTTATCATCACCAGATAATCCTACATTTCTTCTTTGACCAATAGTGTAGTTCATTAATCCATTATGTTCCCCTACTTTGTTACCTGTTTCTACATCAATTATGTCACCTTTTTTACCTTTTAAATAGTTAGATACAAATTCTTGATAATGTCTTTCTCCTATAAAGCAAATGCCTGTAGAATCTTTCTTTTTAGCAACTGGAATACCTGCTTCCTCAGCAATTTGTCTAACTTCAGGTTTAGTTAAATCTCCTATAGGAAACATTACATCTTTTAACTGTTCAACGCTAACTTGAGATAAGAAATATGTTTGATCTTTATTTTGATCTTTTGCTCTCAATAATCTATTTCCTTCAATTCTAGCATAGTGACCTGTTGCTATCTTATCAGCACCTAATTTAAAGGCCTCTTTTTTGAATTTATCAAACTTAATATATTTATTACACATAATATCAGGATTTGGTGTTCTACCCTTCTCTAATTCAGTTAGGAAGTATTTAAATACATCATCCCAATATTCTTTAATAAAATCAACTCTATATAAAGCAATACCTAATTCATCGCATACTGCTTTAGCATCAGCAAAGTCTTGTTCTTGAGGACAAATACCATCAGTAATACCTTCTGGATCATTATTTATATTAGAATCCCAATTCTTCATAAATAATCCAGCAACTTCATATCCTTGTTTTTTTAATAGATATGCTGCTACTGCTGAATCAACTCCACCACTCATACCAACAATTACTTTCATAATTTCACCCATTTCTTTTTCAAACATATTATACTACATTTTTTAATTTAATTCTTTATTTTTATTATTAATTATATTATAATTTATTTAAGAGGTTAAAAATATGGCAAAAAAGACAAAAGGAAGAGATATTTTTAAGAAAATTGTTGCATGGATATTATTAATAGCAATGATATTAAGTATATTTGCAATGGCTTTCTCAGCATTAGCTTAATAAAATAAAAAGAATTGATTAAATCAATTCTTTTTTTATTCATATTCTTTAAATCTTCGAACAACATCATCATAATTTACTACATCTATTGATAAATTATTTTTAATTTAAACCGTCCTATTGATCTTCATAATCATTATATCTCTTAAATACTGACCATCCTCTATTTCCATAGTGTACGCCAACTCCGTTAACGCCACCACCTACTTCTATCCATACTTCTCTACCTTTTGGATCTTTTCCTAAATAAAGACCGATGTGGTTAGAATTTCCACCAGAAGTAGATGAATTAGCTAGTGCTATATCACCTGGCATTAATTGACTTCTATTAATATTTGTATAATATTTACTTCCAATATATGTACCTGTATATGCTCCTGCATCTCTTTCAGTACCAGCAATTTTTTGACCTGCTTTCATTAAGCAGTAAGTAACAAATGATGAGCAATCCATTTGAGTTGGCCATCCATTCTTTTTACCATGTCTATTTGATTGACTATAAGTAATTCCTCTATCAAGTAATTCTAATGCTGCTTGAATTGCTATATATCTTTGCTCTTCCATACCTTCAGGCCAATTTTCCATAATCATCTCTAGTACTGCTCTAGCATTTTTACTCATATTAGTTGTATCTATATTGTATCCAAATATACTTAATTTAGGATCAAAATTATATAATGATGCTTCATTTTTCTTGAATTTTTCCATTTCAGTAGGAGTAAATGTACTTTCATGAATACCAATTATTGCACGTGAAATGTTTTCAATATCAGATGTAACACTTTCAAAACCTGCAAATAATGATGCATCTGTTCCTGCTAAACCTTCTAATAATTCTTTATAGTGATAAAGTTCCATATATATATCAACCCAATAATTTATTAAAGCTGTATAATCTGTTTTATTATCTACTTTAGCACTTTCTGCTTTTAAATATCTTAGGTATCCTGCTATTTGTTTTAATCTAAGTCTATATTCATCTAATTTAGAATCATCTAATAATGAATAGCCTTCCATATAATTAAGCATTGAATTATTGGCATTTTTAGCAATACTTTCATAGTTTTCACATATTTGTCCTAATGTTTTATAAACGTTAACATATAGGCTTAATTTTACCCTTACAGCATCATATCCTCCACCTTTTAAATGTTCTTTAGATTCAGATATAAATGCATCTAAAACACTTACTACAGATTTAGAAGAATTAATAATTGCAGTAAGGTTTGCCATATTATCTGAGTTTGCAGCAGCAACATCAGCTGATAAAACTTTTGCCATTATTCATCCTCCCCTTCTTCATATCCATAGTCTTCGTATTCTTTATCTTCTTGTTTCTTTTTATAATAGCCATATCCAGCAGCAGCTCCTCCAGCAAGACCAAGACCTGTAATAACACCTGCTACTACTTTACCAGTATTACTCTTCTTAGGTGTTTCTTCTGGAATAACATTTTCATCTAAATCGATAGTAACTGGCTCATCAATAGTAATTTCTGGTTCTACCTCTGGTTCAACATATGGTTCATCTATAATAATAGGTTCATCACTAACTACTTCAGTTGGTAATTCTTGATTTGGGTCTACTATTGGTGTCTCAGTTGGTTTAGTTTCTGTATTTGGATTTTTTGGTTTTTTATTTTTACCACCAGTAGGTTTCTTATTAGTTCCTCCTGTTGGTTTATCTTCTTTTCCAGGGGCTTCTGTCTTAGGTTCAACTGGAGCACTAGTAGTTGGTTCAGTTTTAACTTCACTTGCTACTTCAGATGGAACTTCAGTAGTTACTTCAGAAACAGGCTCAGTTTGTTCTTCTGGATCAGTCTCAGAAGTTGGTTCTGACATAGGTTCAGTCTTTCCTTCTGTTCTTCCTTCAGTTTTTGGCTCTGTTGCAACTGGAGTTGGTGTTGGATTGCCACCTCCGCCTCCGCCGCCATTTCCGCCGGAGCCGTTGCCACCACCATCGTCATCATCTTCGCCACCTTTTTTCTTACCAAATTGATCATTATATCCTTCTACTATTGGAACTTCTTTTTCAAGAAGATGATCTAGTGATGTAGCAGCATATTGTGATAAATCTGCTATTGTTACCTTAGCTGAAGCAACTTGAAAACCAAGATCAATACTTTGACCTTCTAAGAAATTATCCATTGTAGTAAATCCTTCTCCAACACTTCTAATATCAGCTAAATCTTTATCTAATTTTTTATATAACTCTTCAGCAGCTTTTAATAATTGTTCAATTAATTTAGGTTCTCCTTTAGGTACATTAGTTGTACTACTATAACTTGCATTTGTTAAACTTAAATTATTTAAACCACTATCATTTGCTGTTTTAATAGAATCTAATCCTGTATTTAAATAATTACTATCATGTAAAGTTTCTCCCATATGTCCTCCTATTATAAAAATATTATATCATAAAAAAATTAATAAAAAAAATATTATTTATTACTATTATATTTTTTCATTAATTTTAATCCTCTTTCATAACCAAGTTTATAAAAATCATCAATATTCATATCTAAATATTGATTTCTATAACATAATTCCATAGTGAAATATTCATTATAATTTGCTTTTCTTAAACCATTTAATACATAATCAAAATTAACAGTACCATCACCTGGTATTAAATGTTCATCACTTTCACCATGATTATCATGTATATGAATGCACATTATTTTATCTTTAAAATGTTCAAAATCAAAACCATCTTTAAAATGGCAATGATCATGCCCGCAATCAAAACAAACACCTACATTATCTAAATCAATATTGTCAATTAAATATTCTAAATATCCTTGCATTTTAGTATTTTCAAAAGCAAGCTTAATTCCAAGTTCATTGGCATGTTCACATATTTTTTTGAATCTTTCTAATCCTATTTTATTAGGTTCGGGAGCATCTAATCCTACACAAGCATGCATCATTACTAAATCAATACCTAATCTTTTCATATCATCTAGATTTTTTAGATATTTTTGTAATAATCTCTCACCATTTTCATTATCAAGCCATATATCATTCATTCTTCTATATCCAAGATGAGTAAATATAACATTTAACCCTTTTTGTCTTGAATATAAGATTTGTTCTTCTTGAGGTACTTCAAACTTTTTATAATCGTCATCATACCATTGAATAAATACATTTTTAAATCCAGAAGAAGCAATTGCATCTATTGTTTCATATGGTGTTACTGCTTGATTATCATTGCTTATAACAACTGCTAAATCTTTCATAAATTATTCCTTTCCATATAATACTTTATATATGTTTGATGAATCATTATCACCTTTTAAATAACTAATTAAATTATTAACATTAGTATTATTGAATTTATTTTTATTATTATATGATTTTAATTCTTCAAAGAATTTAATTAAATCATATTTATTATATTCATTTATTAATTCTTCTTTATCTTGATTACTAATATGTTTTAATGAATCATCTATTATTCTATAATATACCTCTTTATTATTATATTTTTCACTATAAATAAGCATATCGCTATATAAATTACATATATCTTTCTTATTACCTGTATCAATATTGTATTCAAGTAAAAGAACTGGATATTTTAATAAAACTGATTTGTTTTTTCTAATAAATCGAGATGCTTCATCATTAATAAATTTATTATTATAATTAAAATCATTATGTAATATAAATGATTTAGTTAAAGATAATATATAATTTGAAAAATATATTTTATTTGTTAT
>OCVV011320658.1_pt1 | contig 21809 bp, 8 predicted proteins | sample 1539721 | NCBI WGS metagenome assembly OCVV01 (sample SAMN02144230, study PRJEB22623) | gut metagenome | biome: sheep rumen | host: Ovis aries | place: New Zealand
TCATAGGCAGCCAGGCTCTTGTTCCACACCATCCAGGTATTTGTGCTCAGGTTGATGTACGGCGGATTCTCCGCGACATTTTCCGCCGCCACTCTCGCCGCCTCCGCCCCTGCCTTGATGGCTTCCACGGCATTGATGTATCCCTGCCATTCCGGCTGCACGGTCCCTCCGCCATATGTCACGGACTCCGCAACCATCGTGATGACCTTCCGCGTCTTCCGGATCACTCCCAGCTGCGTCATCCGGATCTCCGCCTCGCCCTCTCCGGCATGGGCGGTATCCGTGCTCGCGATGGGCCACGTCAGGATCATCGTCTCCGGGTCATAGGTCGCTCCTGTGGCCGCCGGCGTATCACTCCCGTTTACCTTGTGCCAGATCGAGAAAACTGCGCTCGGATATCTCTCCGCCCAGTCACTCACGTCGATCTCAATGCTTCTCGCCATATTTTCTCCCTGGACGCCCAGATAGAGCTGGCTGACTTCATTTATCAGTAACATTTTGCCACCTCGCTTTCTGCTCTTTACTTTATCAAACCGCTGCATTTTCTGTTAGTCGCTCCCCGAATCGGATCAGGGGCCGGTTTCCCGGCCCCGTCTCTCATCATCTGTTATAGTACCAGTCCTGTCTGTTATGCAGTTTCTCCGCATACTCTTCAGCTTCTTTGACGGTCTTAAACTTTCCAAGGTGCTCCCCGGTCTTATAGTAGTGTTCGATTGCTTCGTCCTCGCTGACAATCTTCCCGTTGATCACCGTTGGCAGCAGCACTTCCATTCCGTCGATGTTTACGGAGAATGATCTTTCCGTGCTGATGCTCCCGTCCCGATTATGCACCACCTTCCGATTGTTCAGATCGATATTTCCCTTTCCGTATCTGCCTGTTGTGTCCTGGCTTGTTTTGCTGCTTTCGCTCTGGCTTGCATTGCTGCTTCCGCTCTTGCTTTTTGCCGGTTTCCAGCCATCGATCCGCTTCTTGGCCTCCTCCGCGCTCATGCCCAGCGCCTTATATGCCTTGGTGATGGCATCGCGGATCCGGATCTTCCCGGCGCTGTCCGCGTCGAGATACTCCTGCTTCCAGTCTCCCAGCCTGTTCTTGATCTTTTCCTTTGTGATCCCGTGATCCATCAGATCCCGGACGGCCTTTCCGATCTCCTCCGCCCTGTTGGCGTTAATTGCGTCCTCCAGCCGGTAGTAGTATCCGGTCTTCGTCTTTTCGCTTCCCGTCTCCTTTGAGTACTCGATCTGGTCCACCTTCCACCAGGCGTCATCCTCGCTCATTTTTGCGCTGGCGTCCGCGTACAGGGTTCTGGCCTCATCTGCGGAAATGTCCCCGGCCTTCAGCCGGCTTGTGATCTCTCCGGTCACGCCGCTGTCGATCTTGTCGCTGTCCACGCCCTTGCCCAGCTCGAGATACTCCCGGATCTTCTCCGCCTCTTCTGCATTCCCGGCTGCCATGGCCTGATACAGTCTTCTGTATTGCTGCGTGTTGGTATCCTTGTATCCGGCGTCTCCCAGCCATGTATTGATCACGCCGTATAGGTTGTCCGCCTCGGTCAGTGCCTTCCGCGTCTGCATCCGGATCACAGCCCAGCTGCTTTCCCGCTGGGCAAAGCCCTTGCTTCCGACCAGCTCGGCCCCGCCGAACCAGGTCAGCATGGCCCTTGCATCCCGCATGAGGTTCTTTGCCGGCACATTGGTAAACAGCTGAGCCAGCTGCCCCGCGGTATCCTCCAGATCCCTGTACCATCCCTTGCCTTCGCCGCTGGCCGCCTTCTTCGCGGTATCGATCACGCTCTTTAGCTTACCGATCACGCTCATGGCATCGTCTGTCAATTCTCCGTTCTTCAGCACCTCGATCAGGTCGCTGTATCCCGGAATCAGGCTGATCGGGTTAGCCTCGCTGATGAATGCCTGCATCCACTTGTACAGGAAATTCTCCCCTGCTGTCTTCTTGTCATCCGGGCTGCGTCCTGCGCTCATGATTCCCTTGACCAGCGCCTGCATGACCGCGCTCAGCATGAAGGTGGCTCCGGCCTTTCCAAGCAGCGCCTTTCCGCCCTTCTCCCTGACGTTCCGCACCGCGTCCTCCAGCACATTCAGACTCAATGTAGGTTCCGCCATGAAACTGGTCAGTACCTTCATGCCCAAATTGGGACTCCGCATGTTGCTGCTCTTGCTCAGCACGCTGTCGTATACCTGCGTCCTGCGCATCACCTCGTCAAAGCGCTCCGCCACCATCCTTAAAAACTTCTCGCTCTGCGGATCCATCTCCGGGTGCAGCCGCATCTGCTCGATCTTCACGGCGCTCCACATCCGGGTCCATGTCATCCGGTCCATCTTATTCGGCAGGCCCGTCATCACGTCGCTGGCCCTTTCCATCACGTTGCGCTTGTCCTCCGGCGTCACAAAGTCCTTCGCGCTCTGCCCAAAGTTCATGTCAAACCGGCCCATCTCCTTGACCACCGCTACGCCGCTGTACCGCATCATCTCAGCATAGCTGCCCTTGTAGTACTGCGGCAGGATGGCCTGAGCCAGATCCCGCACCGGCAGCATCATGGCTGCGCGGATGTAGGACAGCGGCTGCTGCAGCGTCACGCTGAGGCTTCCGGCAACGGCGTTCTTTTTGAACATGCTCAAAGCCCTGTCCCGCAGCGTTTTCCGCTGATCCTGCACCACGCCGCCGTTCAGGTCCTTCATCAGGGTTTCGATGTATCCCAGTGCCTCCCTTCCGTACTGCTCTCCGATGATGGTCCGAACGTTGCGCTTCTCCGTGATCGTCTTCCCGTTTTCGTCCTTCGGCGCCAGATCGTCCGCTTCCTCAATCTGGTAATTGAGCACTCTGTTAAGGTTTTCGATTGTCGGGGCCATGGTGTTATAGTTGATCATTTCCACGATGTGGCTCACGGCGTGCTCTGTAAAGTTCCCGATCACCAGCGCGTTCCTGGCCATATTGATCCGGCGCTTGCTCCAGCTCTTGTGCGCGGCTCTGTTCTCGTCCCTGCCGGCGGTCCCGCTGTCGCTCCTTTTGCTCTGCACGCCGTCCCACACCTTCATGGGGAAGTAATACTTTTCCTTGTACTTCTTAATGCCGTACATCCGCATCGACGCCTCGTTGCCCAGCTCGCTCATCGCTCCGCTCAGGTATCCGACCACCTCGTCCATGTAGGTCTTCTGGTCATCAGTCAGCGCCTGCTCAATGACGCTGATATCCTTATCGGTCAGCCGGATGGCCTTCTGCGTCTCCTTTTCCCTCCGCAGGCGGCCTTCCCCGGTATCCTTCTGCTCGATGTACATGCCGCCCAGCTCCAGATGGCTGGAGTTCTCCGGGCTTTCGATGTGCTCCCGTCTCCAGATCGCCAGGATTTCCATGGCGTTCTGCACGGTCAGGCTCAGTTTCCTGCCGGCGATGTCCAGCGTCAGCTCCTGATCCTTCCAGTTCCTGTATCCGGTCCGCTCCGCCAGCTCCGCCATAAAGCGCTTCGCCTTGCTCAGCTCCAACCCGTTCCTGCTCTCTCCGCGCTGCATGTCGTTCCAGTGCATGTCCAGTCCCCGGTTTTTGAGTTTCCGGAAGAAGTACACCGGCGTCATGTTTCCGTACAGCACGCTCCGGCTCGCCGCGTTGATCGCCCGGCTGCCTCTTCCGCGCCACTCGCCCCGGAAGCGGCTCTTCCTGGCGTCCTCGATCATGTCCGCCGCGGCATCCTCCACGGCAATCTGCCGGTCGATAAAGTTGATGTGCTGCTCAGAGCTGATGATGCCCATGATCTCGGTCACCCCGCGCTCGATCTGTTCCAGAGCAGCCTTCCGGTTCTGCAGGTTGCTGGTGATGTCCTTCACGCCCTGCGCGTTGTAGTAGTTGATGCCGTACTCAATGTCCGCAAGCGCGTCTGCCACTGCTTCCTTGATGTCCTTGTCTCTCACTGTGGTCAGGTCATCCAGGTCAAATCCGCCGTCCAGATCCCGCTGGGCCTTCATCACGCGCATGATCTCGATCATGTCCTTCGGGTCAAATCCTGTGATCTTCCTCCCTCCGCCCATGTCGTTGCGCAGGATGATCTCCACCATCTCCCGGGCCAGTCCCTTCATGCCTTCCGGAACGTTTTTCAGGTCGGTTTCGTTGATCAGCAGCTTCCGCAGCCTGTTCACATTGGTATGGATCTGCTTCCGGATCCTCAAGTTCCCGGCGATCATCTCCCGGACGTTCTTGTCCTTCTCGATCCTCGCCTTCCATTTCTCCTGTTCCTTCAGCAGTTTCTGCGTGTTCTCGCTCTTCAGCTGCTCGATGAGCTTCACCCGTTCCTTCCGCCACCGCGCTGCTTCGCTTTGCTTGCTCAGCGCGTTAAAGTACTGGATGGTGCTCTCGATGTTCCGGGCCATGGTGTCGCTCATGCCGGATATCTCCGCGCTCTGCCGGGTCAGCTCCTTCAGCTGCTCCCGGGCAGCCTGGATCTCCTCCGCGCTCTTGTCCATGCCCTGCCGCATCTCCTGCATCAGGCCCATGATCTTCTGCACGGTCCGCATGGCCGCCGGGTCTTTGACGATGTCCAGCGGCATGGTAGCGATCACGGTCCGCACCTCGTCCACTACATTGTCATACATGCCCTGCCACTGCGCTCCGGCCCGCTGGCTCATCTGCTCGCTGCGGATCACGCGCATCAGCTCTCCCAGCATGTCCTTGTCATTCACGTCCCTGTTCAGGGAGGGGATGAGGTCGCACAGCTCTCCCCAGTTCATGTCCAGGGTGTTTTCGCTTCCCTGCTTCACGGTAATGCCGGTTCCACGCAGCTGGCTCCGGATTTCCTTGAGGCTGCTGTTCTGTCCCTTCAGCTCGGCCATCTGGCCCTTGCTCAGCACGATGGTCCTGCCCCGCAGCGCGTTCAGGTACGGGCTTTCTTCTCCGGTGATGCCCTCCATGATCCGGGTGGCCAGCAGCGCGATGTCATCCTCGACATCCTGCTTCCTCGCCATCTTCAGCCGGATGGCCGCCATCTCTGTCTTCAGCTCCTGCAGCCCGATCTTCGTCCCGTATGCCTTGCGGATCATGCCTGCCCGCTCCGCCAGCTCCTGATCGTTGATCACGCTCTGCACGGCTTTCACCGGCGCGGATCCGGCCATCTCCCGGATGAGCTTTTCCCGCTCCGCGATCTCCCGGTCCGCTTCCGCGATGGTCCGCTGGATGGCGCCCACGGTGGCCTGCACGTCTCCGGCAGTCCGGCCCTGCACCAGATCGCTCATGATCCGGTTCTGCCGGTACATCATGCCGGCATAGCCCTCGCTGCTGGTGGCCTTAATGATCTGATCCTCCAGCCGGTCCCGCTTCCTGGTATCGGTGTCCAGCATGTTCCGCAGCCTGATCATGTCCGCCCGGTCCTTCGCGGTCGGATTTGCCAGCTTCTCCAGCCGCTGCAGCTCCCGCGTCCGCTCCGTGATCTTCAGATTCTGCATGTCAAAGCTTGTCTTCAGGTCCTTGTACTGCTGCAGCATGGTCCGCTCCTGCTCGGTAGCCAATGAAGACTCATTGAGTCCCATCATCCAGCTGTTGACGTCCATGTCCATGCCGTTCTGCACGGAAAAACTGTCCTGCGTGGAATACCGTACCCGCACATCGTCCAGAGGATGAGCAGCCTTGTATCTCTTCACAAACTCTTCCGCGGCTTCCCAGCTCTCCGGCAGTTCCCTGTGGCTTCCGTCATACTGCTCCAGGATTTTCATGGCCTCGTCCATGTTGAAATTCGGTTCAACCTTTTCCTGCCTGGAACCATTGCCTTCATTGTCATACATCTTGAAGTCAATCAGGGTTTTCCAGTAGCCTTTGCGGATGTTTACAGACTTTGTGTCATTTCCTTCCGGCAGGCTGAAGGATCCGTCTTTGTTGTCCGTCAGGAATTGCGCGAACTTCGGAACAATATGGTTTTCTTTGCACAGTCTCAGATATTTTCGTGCGTTGTACTCTCCGTCCTGATCAAACTCCCAGTAGTCAAGCGGGTCCATGTTGCTGTCCGCTTTAACTTTGATCAGATTGCCGGCAGCATCGATCCCTTTGATATCGTACTCGTTCTGCGATTCCGTATAGTCAGAATAATGCTCCAGACCCCTCATATGAGCCAGCTCATTCGCGCTCCAGCCGCTCTTGTGGAATGGAATGATGAAGTCAATCGTATCATCTCCCATGGCCGCGATGATATGGTCATCATTGATTCCGACCAGGATCGTTCCGACGTTCTTGCTGTATGCTTTCCTCAGCCGCATGGCTTCCGCATAAGGCATACCTTCATCATTGTCAAACACCAGTTTCCCGTTTGCATCCAGTCCGGTTCCTTTTCCGACCAGGCTCAGATTGATCTTGATCCCGGTGTTCCCGAATATCCACGCGAATTCCGGAACCTTTGTGTATGCCTGAGATGTGAGGCCCATCGCCTTCATGTCCATCACGGCCTGCATCATATCCAGCATGTGCACCACTTCAAAGTCACTGAAGCTCTGGATCCGCAGCCCGCCGATCCGGTTCAGATAATCAATGGTGCTTTTCCGCATGTCCCGGATCTCGCCCCGGTAGTCCGTCCGCTGCTGCACCAGTTTCGGATTGTTCACGCCTTTCTTGTTCATGGCGTTCACAAAATCCGTGTACGTCTGCGGATGGTCCACCTTCAGCTTTTCCAGTCCGTCACTGGTTGTTACTTCGTCCACCGTAGGAATGTAATCGCCTTTGTACTCCTTCAGCCATTCCTCCGTATACGGTCCCAGCTGGCGCCGTCTGCTCTGCACATAGCAGAATCCGCACGGAGTTTCCAGATGAAGGTCTTTCATGATGTTGAACAGATCGATCAGATCCTCCGGCATCAGGATCGTGTTCGGCATCATGTGCTGCACCACGTTGAACGTGCCGTTATACAGTCTCGTCTTCTTGCACATGGTGCTGGCATCCAGCGTCTTTTTATATACGTCTCCGTTATCCTTCAGGAATTTTTTGGACCTGTCCGCCACAAAATCGTACAATGCACGATTTGACGCGATCACATTTGCTACATTGTCCAAAGACTTCAGCCATTTGTCGATTTCCTTCTGCGTGTATCCGGCTTTCTTCAGCGCCTTGGTCATCTTTCCGCGTTCGTCCATATCGCGGTAGCTGGCAAGGCTGTACCGCGTAGCCGCCACGGTGTTCCCCGGCAGGATCGTCAGCACATTCTCCCCGGAATCGTTCATCAGGTTAAGCGGCTGCTCTCCCTGTTTCACCTCTGTTCTGCCTTCTCCGTCCGCGTATTCCTCCGTTGTCATTTCCTGCGTGCTGTACCGGATATCTTTTTTCGCAGGATTGAATCTCTCCAATAACGGAATCAATTCCCCGTCATCGTCCTCTGCGAAAGGCTCCGCACTTTTGATTTGCTCGGGATAGAAAGCCACATATTCATAAGGCTCTCCATCCTCTGTATTTATAATTCCATCGTAGCCCTGTGCAATCAGATCTCTCATGACTCTGGCCCCGTCTCCTTCTTTGCTCAGGTCAGGACCTTTAGGATCAATCGCCGGATTGGTAATATTCAGATATACCGGATACGTTGTGTCTCCATATTCATGGTATTCATCATACTCAGGGGCAAAATATATGCCTTGTATGTCTGATGTCGTTCTTGCTTTTCGCACATCAAACACAGTAAACGGTTTCCCGTTCTCATCGGTAGCATTCGTTTGATGGTATACGATTTTCAGCTTTCCGTTTTTGTCCCGGATCTTTGAATCCGGCATATACAGTTCTGCCGCTTTTGCTAAGATTTCCTCGCCTTTTTCATCATCGTAATCGTTATACGCTTCTTCGTACTCATCGGATAATTCAAGCATGCTGTACTTCACATCCCGCACGTCCGGATTAAACCTCTGGCTCAGCGGAATCAGTTTCCCGTCCTTGTCATAGGTCACGGCTGCCTGCTTTAGTCCCCGTATGCCTTTTGATCTGGTGCTCTTGGCATAGGCAAGCGTGATTCCTCCGCCCAGCGCCAGGTTGGCTGCCTTCGCGGTTTCTCCGCTGCCGACCACATTGTCCACAAAGATCGGAATGGTCCCCTCCGGCAGCTGAGCAATCTGCCGGAAGCCCATCTGCTCTGCCGTCAGTCCCTTTTCTCCGCGTGCCTTTGCCCTGTACCGGCTTTCCCGCGGATCGCTCTCCAAAGCATTGACCACCGGTCTCCCTGTCAGCTCTCCGATGGCCCGCGCCAGGATCATGGTGTCGGTGTCATCCGTCACTTTCCCCTCATGCGGCGGCATGGGAATCAGCACTGCATTGTCCGGCACATTGGCCGCCATGTCCGCAGCGGCGCGGGCCACTGCCTCCGGCGTGCCATCCTTGATCATCTGCGCGATGTCCTTATGCTGCCCGCCGTATCCGTGCGGCGCGTTGTATGGGATGATGTTCTCGCTGTGCTTCAGCCGCTCCAGCAGCATTTCCGTGGCCAGACGCATGTTCCCGCTCTCCACGGCCTGCGCGTACTCCTGATCCTCCCGGCTCAGGTCCGCCATCGAGAAATGCCGGTTCAGCCGTCCCTCCATCCGGCTCTTCCAGCCCTTGAAGCCCGGCGCGTAGTCCTCAATGGCCACCGCGTTGTCATACTGCTCCCGGGTGGGCATGGTTCCGCCCTCTTTGCTGGTCGCGTTTGCCTCCATCTCTCCGGCTGTTCTCCAGTACAGATCGAGCGGATCCGCCTTCATGTGGTTCCGGCGGATGATCTCCTGCCAGCTCCGCAGGTTCGCTCCCCCATTGGCGCCCTCGATGCCCTGAATCACGTGCTGAATCTCATGCCGCATGGCGGTATTCAGCTTGTCCCTGTCCTCTTCCAGCATCTGGCTGTTGACCACAATCGTATTATGGTCTTTGACATAGACCGCAAAGGCCCTGCCCATCTCCTGAGCCTGCACCTTTACTTTCTTCAGCTGCGGATAGGCCTCCATCAGCGGCTCGGCGTCCATCACATCGGACAGATCAAAGGATCTCCGGGTGAGCTGCTGCGCGTCAAATCCGTCCTTCATCTGGATGTTCTGATTGTCCAGCGTCACCCACCAGCGGCCCCGGAAGCCCTTCCGCGCTCCGGTCTCCCGGAAGATCTCCTCCGCGTCAGCTCCCTGCTTTTCCATCTGCTGGGCCTGCCGGATCATCTCGGCATAGTCTCCGGTTGCCTTGGGTCCCACCATCGAATAGCGTAGCATCTGCGGCACATCCAGCCCCGCCTGCTCCGCGATCCTCCGGTAACGTTCTCCGTTCAGCTGCTCCTGATCGGCCACAGCCGTGCTGTAGGACGTGCTGCTCCCGGCCTCCGTGCCTTCCTCTCCGCTCCGGCCAAGTGCCTCCGCCCTTGCGCTGCTCCACAGCCTGGCGATTTCCTCCGTCTCCTTCAGCAGCGTTCTTGCCTCAAAGCTCAGGCTGCCGCTCATGCCCTCCACGGCGGCGCGGATCCGCGCGGTGAAGTCCTTCACAAACTTCTTTACCTCGCCAAATGCCTTCGGGCTGGTCTTCGCCAGATCCTGCATCATGGTCTCGCTGCTCAGCAGATTCTCGCTGCCCTGTGCGACCAGCTCCGCCATGGCGTCCTGCACGCTCAGCAGCTGGACATCCTCGCCCTTGCCGCTGTAGCCGCTCAGCACGCTCAGTTGGTTGTCCATGATCTGCATGATGCGGTTTTCCACGTCCACGCCTTTTCCGCGCAGCGTGTCCACGATATACTGCCGCAGCGCCTTATAGCCCTCGCTGCTGTTCTGCTCCAGCCAGTGCGTCATTTCATGGCTCATGGTGGTCATCATGTGATGGCTCATCCCGCGCCCGTTCCTCGCGGCCACATTGATCACGATGCTCCCGTCATTGCGCTCATAGCCGTTGATCATGCTCCGCGCTGCGTCATTGATAAAGGAAACCTTCAGCCCGGCCCGGCGTGCAATTTCTCCGATGGCACCCATCTGGTTTTTCTGCCGCTTGCTCAGGCTGCTGCCGGCCAGCTTGTCCTGCCAGCCTTGCGTCCCGTACTGCTCGCCCTCAAAGGTGGCAGTCCCTTCTCCTGGCTTCACCGGCGCCTGCTTCAGCACGCGCTTCGCGTCCGCCTCGTCAAACTCCGCCCGGGCCGCCTCCCAGATCTTCTGCGCGGTCCCGCTGTCCAGTCTCGTCCGCGGCATTTCCTTTGCCAGCGTCTTGGCGGCCAGCATGATTTTGACGGTATCGTCCAGGAAGTTCTTGCTCTGCTTTTCGCCCTTGTCCTCCTTCAGGATCTCCTTAACCTTCCCGGCAAAGGACTCGCTGATCAGATCCCCGCGGTTTTCCTCCAGGCTGTCGATGGCAGCAGACATATTCCCTCCGGCAGCGCGGATGGCCTTGTCGATGTCCTTCGCGGCTGCGCTCCTGCTCTTTGCCACCTTCCCGGCCATGTCTCCCAGCGTGTCCATAACGCTCCGCATCGGCTCTGTGGCTTCGTTCACCTGTGCCACAGTCTCCACCATAGCCGCCCGGGTCTGGAAAGCTTTCCAGGTATCAATAGCCGCCTGGCTCTGTGCGATCTCCTGCGCTTCTCCGCCCGTGATGTTCTTCCCCTCGACCACGGATTTCCCGATGATCTCCGCGTACCGGGCCGCCTGTCCCTGCGTCATATCCTCTCCGGCCCGCTCCATCAGCTGATCCCGGACGTTGCGGATCACGGTGCTGGTAATGACCTGCTTCTGCTTTTCGCCCGTGCTTTCCCACAGCTGGCTGGCCAGTTTGCCCACGGACCAGGCGGACGCCTTTCCGCTCTTGCCCATCTGCTTTTCCAGTTTTTCCGCTGCGCTCCGCACGTTCTCGTCAGTGCTCTCCTTGGCCAGCGCGACGATCTGCTCCGCCCCGCTCTTTCCGTCCTGACGGTTGGCGCTGTCATTGATGCTCCGGCCCAGATTCATCCGGTTCTGCGCGTTCACGACGCCGCCGTACACGGCGCCCAGCCCGCCTCCGGCAAAGCCTGCAGCCGCGCCTTCCAGAGCCTGCTGCCACTGTTCTCCCGCGGCCTTCTGCGATGCCAGCCGGATGCCCTCCGCGCCCATCTTGGCAGGATAGATCTTCTTCCCGTCAGGCCCGGTAAAGCCTTCCACATACAGCTGATTCCTGCGCTCCTTTTCCTCGTCCTTCCCTGTAAAGGTTGACTTCAGAGTCTCTCCGACTGTCCCGCCGAAGAACTCCTGCAAACTTTCACCCAGTGATGTCAGAGCAATGTTGATCAGCCCGCTTTTCCCTTCACCTCCAAGGATTGCATTAGTCGGAATAAATTCCTCCAGCACTTCCACGGTACTGTCCGCCGCGGCATTCAATGCGGATTCCTCCAAGCCCATGTTTTCGGACAGATTCCGGTACATGCTGTTCTGGTATACGTCCGCAAAGAAAGTAGTCAGACTTCCGACAGTCTGAGCTTTTTCCGTCAGTCCAAGCCCCCGCGTCATAAATCCGCGCACAATGTTGCTCAGCGTGTTCTGTGCCACGCCCACAACCTTGCCGGCGTAGTCTCCGAATTTTTCTGTCACGCTCTGCTGGATGCCCTGCTCAATATTCTGGCTGGTCATGGTGGGCTTGAACCACGGGCTGTTCGGATCATAGGCGCTCTTATCTCCTGCCAATCCGGCGATCACCCGCGGAACCGCCAGCACTTCCGACGCCACATGCCCCATCTGCGATGCTGCCGTGCTCAGGATCGGGAACTGCCTCGCTCCCTCCTGGATCCGGATCTGCTCATACTTGGAATACCGGTCCCCCAGCACGCCGGTGGCATTGAGTCCGTCCAGGAAGGCTTCCGCCGCGCCCTTTCCCTTCTCCTCATACAGGTTACAGAAGATCCGGCGCTCGTCATCTGTCATCAGCATGGCGCCGTTATATTCGTTTGTGACCTGAATGTTTCCGTCCTTGAAAAGCCCCTTCACGGCCTGATACTCTTTTCCTCCGCTCAGGAAAGAGTAGATCCGGTCCCCGTCCCTGGTCCGCACGCCGCTGTCCAGCTCATCCGCGGAAAAGGTGGTATGTCCCTTGTCCAGATCCGGGCGGTAAGTTGATCCTGCCGGCACTTCGAATCCGGCCATATATTTGTTGTACTTCTGATAGCTCTCCAGCTTCTTCCGGGCTTTTTTCTCCTCTCCGGCTGCATACTCGGCCAGAATCTCCGCCTTGTCGCGCTCGTCTTTTCCCTCGCGCATCATGTTCCCGGCGGCAGCCAGATTGGCGGCCAGTCCGTTGTCGATGGGCGCCCACAGCTCCTGCAGCTGTCCGAACATGCGGACCTTATCGTCCCTTGTCCCGATCTGCATGATCCGGTCATGGCTCCCGGCCCCGTAATAGAAGTCGTACAGTTCCCGGTCATACTCCTCGGCGTGATCGTTGTAGTCATCCGGCCTGACGGTGATGGGCGGCACGCGCTGGAACATGTCATTTTTCATGACTCCCTCCGGCAGCGCGTCCCACGCCTGCTGCCAGAGATCCTTCTGTTTTCCCACCAGCTGCTCATTCCGCATGCGCATCATAGCCCAGTGGTTGACATCATGCATGGCCTCGTTTTCATCATAGCTCAGAGAGTTGACATACCGCTGCGCGTCTCCCATGCTCAGGATGTCCTGTACCTGTTTGCTCCCTGGCTGCAGCCACTGAGCCTTCTGCTCCGGCTCCAGACTCTGATACCGGGTCATGGGATCCACGGTCTGCCGCTGTCCGAATGCCGTGCCGGTGTCCGTTGCGATCCGGTTATCCTTCCGGTACTGCTCCATCGTCTTTTCCAATGACTGATAGGCATTCTTCGCAATCGGCCCGTTAAGTGTCCGCCTCTTCACCTGTCCCTGATTGTTGATCAGGCCCTGATCTCCGGCCCATTCCACCCAGCTGTCCGCGACGCTTTTCGTCTTCATCTGGGCAGGCTGTCTCGTTTTCTGATACTCCAGCTCCGCCTTCACGGGGTTGGTGAGTTTCGCCTCGCTGATCCGGTTCACGGTCTTCGGCGTCTGGACCTTCTTCGGCTGCACATCCTGCGCTGTGGCCTTCGTCGCGGTCTGCGTTTTCGGCGTGGTTTCTGTCCGCGTGACGGGCTGATAACCCTCGGGGAAAGCGCGTGAACCAAGGCCGGCGAGAATGCCGGCCTTGATCTGCTCCGCCACAATGGCGCTGGTATTGCGCTTTGCTTCTTCCTTGTCATCGGTAATGAGCTTCTTAATGCCATTGTAGGCCATGTTTTTGTCCTCCTTACCCTCTCTGTTTGCTAATGTTTAGATTCAGCTTCTTTTTGATGGCGTTCAGGCTGGCTGTGGATGTTGACTTTGCTGCGGTTGTTTTCTTCCCCGCGGAGGCCACAGCATTAGCGACCGTGTTTGCCAAGTTGTTTTTTGCCTGATTGACGGCATTCCCGACCAATCCGGAAAGCCAGCTCCCGCTGTTGGTTGTCGTGGATCCTGACGTCTGTTTATTCGTTGTGGTCGGTTGTGTGTTTTTGTTTTCCGTTTTCGACGGCAAAGAGGTAAACATCTTGATTAACTGCGGACTCACCTGCGGCTTCTGTTCGATCTGACTGGTTCCTACTGCTGGATTCGATTGTGCCGGCGGGATAATCTTCTGCTCCGTCGGCGCCGGCGTAGTGGCGCCTTGAGTAACTGCTGTTTGTCCCGCTGCAATCTGAGCAGCCTGCTGGTATGGCATGTCAGTTTTGATCGGGTCTGTTACACCGCCTGTTATTTTGTTCGTTTCTTTCCCCATGATCTGGTCCTGCTTCTCTGTTCCATTTTTCGGAGTGGTGGACGCCGCTCCTCTTCCTGCCGGAACCATTTCAGCAATCAGCCTCTGCGCGTCCTCCATGGTCAGCCCCGCTGCCACCAGAAGCGCATTGCTCGGAATCTGCCCGTTCTTCAGGATGTCCGTCACATAATTGATGGCCACATTCCGGTTATACTGCCTCTGTTCCTCCGTCATGTTGGCTTCAAACTGGTCCTGATCCTGCTGCATCCGTGCCCAGTTCAGCTCGTTGGTGCGGTTGAATTCCTCGACGCTCTGAGCAAAGTTGGCGTCAAACTGCCGCTGCTGCTCTGCAAAGTCTCTCGCGTCGGTGCTCCGCTGCCAGTCAAACTGCGCATTTCGGTATGCATTATCAATGTCAAACTGTCGCTGCTGCTCGCCAAAGTTGCGGTTGCTCTCCTCCTGGCTCCATGCCAATGCCGCCTGCCGGTAAGCCTCGTCCAGATCCGCCTGCCGCTGCTGCTCCGCCAGCGTATCCCTCCGGTACGTCTCGTCCAGATCCGCCTGCCGCTGCTGCTCGGAAAGCGTATCTCTCCTGTAAGCCTCGTCCAGATTTGCCTGCCGCTGTTGCTCCGCCAGCGACGTGTCGTACTGCCGCTGCTGCTCGCCAAAGTTGCGGTTGCTCTCCTCCTGGCTCCATGCCAGTGCCGCCTGCCGGTAAGCCTCGTCCAGATCCGCCTGCCGCTGCTGCTCCGCAAGGCTCTCATTGTACTGCCGCTGTCCCTCTGCAAAGTCTCTCGCATCGGTATCCCGCTGCCAGCCAAACTGCTCCCTGCGGAATGCGTCATCCGTGTTGTACTGCCTCTGCTGCTCCGCCAGCGTTGTGTTATACTGCCGCTGCTGCTCCGCGAAGTTCTGGTTGAACTGCCGTATGGCTTCCTGCCGCTCCGCCTCGGTGTTATAGGCGGCATTCTCGATCTGGGCCAGCTGGGTGTAGTAGTTCAGCATATCCCCGTACTGGCCGTAGTCAAAGGCCCGCTCCTGCTGATAGTCCTGACTGGCCCTGTCCAGCTCCCGCTCCCAGTCTCCGACGGTATCCCTGTACTGGCCGTATTCTGTCTGCTGCGCGTCCCGCAGCATGTTATAGGTGTTCTGCCGGTTCGCCTGCTGATCCTGATACTGCTGATACGCCCGGTCCCGCATGTCCATACCCACGCCGTACAGATCCAGCAGATACTGCTGATACGCCTGATTCCCTGCTGCTTGTGCCCAGCTGTTCCCGTATCCTCCGGTCAGCGCGGCAGCCTGTCCCATCGCGTCCATGCTGGCCTGCCGGCCTTTCTGCGTATACAGATCCGCGTAGTACTTAAACAGGTTGTCCCCGTTAAACTCATACTTGAAATCCTGCGGATTCTGCACCTGCTGCAGGATGCTGTCCAGCGCTCCGCTGTACTTGCTGTTGTAGCTCTGCGGCCTCTGAGCCTGCACCTGCTGCACCCGCTGCTGGGCCTGCGTCACGGTGTCCGCGGGCTTATATCCCTGCTGGTAGTTGCCCAAGTTGTTCCGTGTGCTCTGGGTTATGCCGTTCATGCCCTGATAGGGCTTGTTGCTCTGCACGGCCTTCTGTGGCTGCGCGTACTGCTCCTGTTTCTTGACATTTGTTACCGCCATCGTTCTCCCTCCTTATCCTTTCGCCTCAAGCGCGGCCACTCTCTTCCGCAGCTCCTGTACTTCCTTCAGCAGCATGGGCACAAGCTCCATGTAGCTCACACCTTTGCCTCCCTCGTTTGCCGTGCAGATTTCCGGCAAGACCGGCCTTGCTTCCTCATAGATCAGGCCGAAACGTTTTCGCTTATCCGGATCTTCCCTGTACCGGAAAGTGACCGGCCTCAGCCCGTCCAGCTTTTCTCCCATTTCCGGCATGTCCTGGATATCCATCTTTTTATCTCTGGATGAGCTTTGCACAAGATTTTCATAATCGACCGTAACCCCGTAAATGTACCCCCATTTATAGGTTGGATCTCCAAGATCGACTCCTCTGTATGATGTTGTTGATTGCGGTCTTGTCGCGTAAAATTTCGTTTCTTCGAAATCATAGCTTGCAAAGTCGCTCAGACCCGGATTTTCTATGTAGATGCGTATTTTTTTTATATGTTTGCTTTGCGTGCTGTCTTTTATTTTTCTTATTGTCATGAACCCGTTTTGAGATGTTCCTATCGGCAGCGCGTAGCACTCAATGCCATTTTCGTTAAATATCCATTCCTGAGTTTTCAGTTCGCCCGAAAAAGTCCCTCCGGCTGCTCTAAGGTCTCCGGAAAACTCACCGTCTCCTTTGATCGTCACCTTTCCGGTGCTGTCGATCTTGAAGTTCTCCGTATTAATGATGAGCTTTTTCCCGCTGGCCAGCTCCAGATCATTGGCGCAGTATATCTTCCCGTTCAGAATGTAGAAGACTTCCGCTCCGCCGTAATAAAAGCTGATCCTGTTTCCGGTGTATCCGGCCACCTTGCTCCCGTTCTGCCAGAAACTCAGCTCGTCCGCGGTAAACTCGGCCACTTTGTTGCTGTCGTTATAAGTCTCTGTCCCGTCCTGGGCGAAAGTGACGATATCTTTTCCGACAGCGATGCCGTACACCGGAATCCCGCCCACTTCCTTCAGCAAACCGGATTTGATGTAGTTCTTGGCGTTTACGGTGTAGGTCTGCAGCGCCTGCACCAGCTCTTCAAAGGAGTAGTTCTGCGTGATGCCCTCCGGCGTCACCTCAGCCTCCAGCTCCGTCCGGCGTACATACCGCCCGAACTGCCCCTCCGCCACGCTCTCGCTGACAAGGTTCTTCCGGATTTTCTCAATGGTGCTCTGCGTGTACTCTGCGGTCTTGATGATCCAGCTCTTCAGGGTCTGCATGTCATCCGTCTGGCCGTCCCCGGCAGGTTTTTCGATGATCCCGTTGAGGATCTTCCGCTCGCTGTCCGTGAAATCGTTCCCGCCGATCCCGCCCAGCGAATCGTTCAGCTGATCCGCCAGCCGCATCAGATATCTGTACATGCTCCGCAGCTGTTCTGCCTCATTTCCCGCCAAAATCGGCGGTGTCTCAATATTAGGCATCGCTTCCTACCTCCAATATTCTTGAAATGCTGTACAGTTTCATTTCTCCCTTCCCGGTCAGCGTCACCCGCAGATGATCGCACCTGCGCGGAATGATCGGCAGCACGAAACTCCGCAGGCTCCGCCCTTTGATCGTCCCGGCCAGCTCCTTCTTTCCGCTGCTGTCGTACTCAATCCACACCTGGCACAGGCTCTCCGGCGGCATGTACATCCGCACATCAAACCGGCTCAGATACTTCTTTCCCTTGTAATCCGTCCCGAACAGTCCGAAAACCGCGGCCCACTGCACGCTGTCAATATCCTCCACGCTTCCGCAATGGTCGCTCAGCGTCCCGGCCATTGTCAGCAGCCTGTTGTTTTCCTCATCCCATGCCCAGAGCACGTCCCGGACCCTTGCGAAGCCTCCGGCCTGCAGGCCGTCTTCCTTGTGCCAGATGCCCTTGTCCGTGTCCAGTTTGAAAGTCTGCCAGCCGACTCCGCTCCTGTGCATGCTGATGTAGTACTTTGTACCAATCGCGCCGGCCCTGGCATTGTCGTATGTCTCACTTCCCAGTGCGTCCCCGACGCTCACCGGCATGGATCCGTCAAACATCATCACGCCGTCCCGGCTCTTGTAATAGATGCTCTCGTTGACCACCGCCACGCTCCGCCAGCATCCGTCCATCACGCCCCGGCAGATGGTGGTGGTCACGGAAAAGGTGCTCGGCGTCCCTCCGCTCACGCGGTGGATGGCCTCCTCCTTGAAAAACACCGGATACCCGCGCTGCGTCGCGCATCCGGTGAATGGTCCGTCCGTCCCGACTCCGGCGGCATAGCTGTCCGTGCTGAGCTGCATAAAGCATGTCCAGTTCCGAAAGTCTCCCAGCTTGCTGGCCCTGATTTCGTTGACCACCTGTCCGTTTACATACCCATACCGACAGCCCCACAGCCGGTTGTTGCTCTCGCACACATAGTCCAGCTCCGGCACAGTCCTGTCCGCCTTCACGGTCTGGGCCTTCAGAGCGCTCAGCGTTTTGCTGAGCAGTCCGGCCACCACGATGTATCCCTCTCCGGCCTGATAGACGATCATGCTGCCGTTCAGTGCCTGCACCTGAGCCTTGACCTTAGCCGTCTCCGCGTCCGGCGCGGCCAGTCCGCTCAGATCGATGCAGTCATACATGTTTAGTCCCAGCCCGATGCCGACCCCGCTGATCTTGACATATGTGCTCGGAACCTCCACCCACTCCCCGGTGCTGGTGGCATACTGCCGCAGGACATCATTGTCCCCGCTCTGATCGATCCACAGCTGTCCGTTGGTTGGGCTGGCCGGCGCGGTCGGCCCCACGGAAATCGCAGTCATGTCGTAGTCTGTCCCGTCCCCGCGGCACATGCTCAGGCTCACGCTTCCGCCGCCTGCGGACCACAGCCTGTCCATGCTCCCGTGATCGCTGAGATTGACCGTGTTGAAGTACACCTTGTCCGGCCAGATGCACACATACGCGCCGAAGCTGACGATCTTCTTGGGCAGCATGCTGCTGCTCTCGCTTACCGTCAGCCCCGTCACAGGCACGAAATTGTAGTACACCTGTCCTGCCTGTATATAGATCAGGTTGTCCCTTCCAGCGATCCCGGAAAAGAGAAACTCCGGATGACTCTCCGCGTAAGGATTAAAAATTCCCCTGGCCTTCCGCGTCCCCAGCACGGGATATTCATCCCCTGTCAGGTTCATTTCCTCATACGTTTCACCGTCCTGAATGATCTCCCTGTGGTTGTATCCCAGAAAGGTGGTGGTCATCAGGGTCTGCTGCTGTGCCGCAGCCAGCTCGGGCAGTCTGTTCATGGTGCCCTCCTTATATCCTCAGTTCCCGCACGCGGGTCAGCGGCATGTGCGTCCGCCTCCACCAGTCATGGAACATGTCATATCCGTTGTTGAAAAGCATCCGGTCGTTGTTGTACTTGTCCAGCTCCATGTTGGCCAGGTCAACCCTGCACATCAGCCAGAAAACGTACATCTCGTCATACGGAAAAGGGGCCAGCAGCTCCGTCCCCGGATCCGTGCCCTCGTCATATCCCTCATAGGTCAGCTGATCTCCCGCCGGCCAGTGCTTGAGGATGATCTCCCGGTGGATCAGCCCGTCCAGCTCGCTCAGGGCAGCGATTTTAATTTTTCTGTCCATCATGTTCGGCTTCATCGCGTCCAGCCGGTCGATGGCAGTCTGTATCGTCATCTTTTTTCCTCCTTTTTAGCAAAAAAGGGCGGGGTTCACCCCGTCCTTCTCCGGCATCCCGGTATCAGCCAATGGCATGATTCTGCGGCTGCTCGCCGCTGCGGTTCGGGATGTGGTCCGCGAAATCGTCCGCTTCCGCATCCGCCTGCAGGCTCTCCTGCAGCACCTCCGCCACGGGCCTCGGCAGTTTCTGCACTTTTCCGTCCGCAGGCACTAAGTACCGGCGGTCGTTCACGCAGATGTAGTACTGCTGGTCCTCGCCTCTTGGCTTACGGGGCACAACCATTGTTACTTCCTCTTCCCAGGCATCCTTGGGCTTCGCCGCGTTTTCGGCCTTTGCTTCCTCCTGCTGGGGACGCACCTCTTCCTGGGCGGCTGCTTCTTTCTTCGTAGCCATCTTTTTCATCCTTTCTGCCCGTGTCGTGGGCGATCCGGTGTCACTTCCTCCTCACACGGGGCAGGCCGTGGGCTGCCTGCCCCGCGCTCTCAGGAGGAATATCCAGCATGGGGTGGGTGTCCCCAGACTGTCAGGTTATCAGTTGGCCGCGTCGGTGGCGCTGTAAGAGCTTCCGCTCCACACGGTCACCATGCGCTCCTGATAAAGGATCTTGCTGGCGATCTCGAACTTGGTGCCGATGGTGCTGAACTGGTTCAGCGGTCCGCCAACCTGCTCCTTGGTCTTGATGATGGTTTCCATGCCGGCGCCTTCCGGATCGACCACACCAAACGCGTCCTTGCCGAAGAACATCGTCTTGTACGTCGCGTAGGTCTGCTGGGATCCCTTGATGATCGGCGCCAGGTTGCTCTCGATGAAGCGCACACCGTGCAATTCACCAATCTCCCCGTTGAAGATCTGCTGGGTCGCGCTGTACTTGTGGAACTCGATCCAGTCCGGATGCTTCCGCAGGTCATACGCGATATGCGGATGGACAACAGCCACATACTTGTTGCCGCTGTAGGTGGGCGCTCCGCCGACCTTGAGGTTGGTGACGGCCTTGTTGATCATGTCCGGCGTCAGGTTGCACGTCTTGCTCGCCAGCGCGGTCTGCAGCTCCGCCTCGGTGGTGGGGGTGCTGGCGTAGGTGTTTCCGTCATACGCATCCGCGAAGATGATGTTGGTCGCGCCCTTCAGCACGTTGCGCACCAGCAGGTCATGGGTCTTGCCGCCTGCGGCGCCCAGCTCCTCCACAGCGCCCGCGATCACATCGTCCAGCGCGTGCAGCTCAAGCAGATCGGTCACAGCAACGTATTCGCCGTACTGAGCCAGCGCCACGTTGATAGCGGTCATGCCCAGCTTCTCGCCGGTGGGGATGACGCCTTCCGTCAGCTGCGATGCCAGCGGCAGCGTGTTCCATTTCCGCCACTCAATGGTGCGGCCCCGGCGTGCCGGCAGTCCCTGCTTCCGTCCCAGCTGTGCGAAAATCAGCTGATCCCGGTGGTTCTCCAGCAGCTCGGTGTCATAAAAGGTCTTCATGGTGGGGGTCAGTGTACTGGAATCCGTAAACTGAGTCACCGCACCGGTATACGCGTTCACATACTGGCCGGTCGCGTTCACCAGCGTGCCGGCATCAGCAAAGGTATCCAGGGCAAAGGCCCGTACCAGGGCCATAGTGATGATCATACTCATCGCGTTTCCGCTCCTTTCGTTTTTTGCGAGCGGCTGCACGATGCGTAAACAGGTGTTCTCAGAACACGATTTTCTCTCCGCGCCGTGCCCGCTCGATCAGATTCTGTCTCTGCTCTCGGGTCATGCTGCGGGCGTCGATGGCGATATCGGATGCCTGCTGGCCTTTCTGCAGCGCTCCCTCTGTGGGTCTGCTGCGGTTGGCCTGCAGGGTCTGGCTGATCTGCTGCTGCGCTCTCTGGATCCCGTAGGCCATCGTCTGGCCTTCGAGCTGGTCGTGGTGGATCGCGTAGAAAGCGTCCCGCACGCTCAATCCGGAGTTCGGCGCTGTCAGCCTTCTGAAGGTTTCGTTCTGCATTTCGGTCATGAGATCAAAGTCGGGATACGTCTGCTTCAGCTCCTCCGCCTGCCGGGCCAGTCCCTGCAGGTGCTGCCGGAAGAACATCTGCTGCTGTTCCTCCTGCTCCTGAGCCTTCAGGCGCTGATTCTCCGCTTCCATCCGCTGGTAGAGCTTGTAGCCCTCCACGGTCATGCCGGCCTGCTCCGCCTCTTCCTCATACAGGCTGTCATCGTCCAGGATGGAGTTTGCCAGCCCCTCATAATCGCCTTCGTTCAGTCCCCGCTGCTTTGCCAGCGCTGCAAGCGCCGGCTGCAGTTTGGCCAGAGTCTCGTTGGCGTCCTGCTGATTCCGGAAACGGTCCTGGATGGCGTTTGCCACATCCCGTCCGTACAGCTCCTTGAACTTGCCTTTCTTTGCCTCGGCCCACTGCTCGTCCAGGCTCGGCTCCGCTTTTGCTCCCTCGTCAGATCCCTGCTCCGCCTGTACCGGCGTTCCCTCCGCCTGCTGCGCTTTCGCAGCATGCACGGGTACGGGTTCTCCGCGCTGAGCGCGTCGCTTTGCCTGGGCTTCCATCCGCGCGGCGAGACGGTTATCCACCTTTGTGCCGTCTTCCAGCACGCCGGGGGTTACAGCCGCTTCAGCTCCGCCTCCTTCTCCGGTCCCTGCCGCCGGCGCCGCGCCCGCGCCTGCCGCTCCGCCTTCAAGGAGATGGAGATCCATGTTAAAAATGTTTGCCATATTGGCCCCTTTCTGCCCGTCCGTGGGCGATCCGTAATTTTTTTATAGCATACCGGGCAGGAAAAAGTTAGTCGCTCAGCCTACCCGGGTGCTGTCCGC
>OCVV012832570.1_pt1 | contig 21802 bp, 23 predicted proteins | sample 1539721 | NCBI WGS metagenome assembly OCVV01 (sample SAMN02144230, study PRJEB22623) | gut metagenome | biome: sheep rumen | host: Ovis aries | place: New Zealand
GTCCTCATCGACCAGACCATTCTTACCTGCGTCGGGATTCTCGGTGGGAGTTTCTGTGGGCTCTTCACCGGGGATGATCATCTTGCCGTCTGCGTCGAAGTCATACCAATCCTGATCCATCAGATCGTTGGTTGTCCATACGAAGTAGCTGCAATCCTTGACAACGGAACAATCGCTCTTGACATAGTAGTAAGCGCCGTTGACCTCGATCAGACCCGCATATGTCTTCTCACCGTCAACATAGTAGTAGGTCTTGCCGTCCTCATCATAGAAGCCGTTTTTCTCAGGATCGGGCTGAGGCTCTTCGGGAATGACCATCTTGCCGTCAGCGTCGAACTCATAGGTACCGATCTCCATCAGATCATTGGTCTTGTAGACATAATGCTCTGCGTTCTTGACGAGAGTATAGTCGCTTCTGACATAGTAGTAAGCGCCATCGACCTCGATCAGACCTGCATAGTTGAGGATGTTGTCTATCATGTAGTAGGTAGTGCCGTTGTAATCGACAAAGCCGTCGCCCTCTACCAGAGCGCCTGTCTCATCAAAGAGATAGTAATTGAAGATATGAGAGTTGGAAGCGGTCTCGATACGCTGTACGCCGGTCAGAATCACGCCATTGATATCGCCGTAGTATGTCTTGCCTTCAACCTCGAGCCAGCCCTTGTTGTAAGCGTTGCCTGCCCAAGCATAGCGGATCTTACCGTTATCATTGTAGAAGGATCCCTCGAGCAGAACGCCCTTGTCACTGAAGGTGTACTCATGACCGTTGATGACCTGCTCGCCCTTGAGCGCTTTATAATCTTCCTTAGAGAAGTAGTAATAATCGTTGCCGTTTGTCTGCCATGCGGTCTTGTAATTGCCCAGAGCGACGAAATAGATGTCGTCGGTATCCAGATCATAAACCAGACCTGCATAGTTATCCAGACCCTCTGCGGAAACGTTGCCATCAGCGTCGAATACATAAGGATCGCCGTCGATGACATAAGCTGCGTCTTTGATCTTCAGACCGTCGATATAGTAGTTGGTGTTGTCGTTGCGCCAACCCTCAGCGGGAACGCCGTCCTCATAAAGCTTGCCGTCTTCTTCATATACGCCGTTGAAGATCTCGTTGCAGTCTTTGCAGGCAAGCTTGCCGTCTGCATTCACTTCATAATGATGACCGGTAGCGGGTACAACAGTGCCCCAGTCGACAACGGAGTTACAAACTTCACAGAATGTCTTACCGGTCAGACCGGGCTCTGTGCAGGTGGGAGCGATATCGGGAAGCGCGACAACGTCAACATGGTTGGTAGTGCCTGCATCGTAATACTGAGCGGTCTCGGGACGATGGTCGTGACCGCCGTTCCAATTCTTGTAATACTCGTCGGACGCCTTAGCGTTGTCGTTATCCCAGTAGATGGACTCGGTGCGGACATTCACTTCATCACCGGTGAATATCTCGGTGCTGTTGTCGGAGAAGGTGACCTGACCGGCAGAAGCCTTAACGATAACGTTGACAGGCCATACCTCGTTGCCTGCTCTGTACTTGTTATACATCCAGACAACACCTGCGTGGCCGTAGTTGGCTGCAACTGCGGGCAGCTCCCATGTACGGATGGGCATGGAAACGATAGCGTCGCCGTCGAGCAGAGCGATATTATCGCTGTTGCGGGTGATGGTCAGGCAAGCGATGTTTTCGTCTGCATTGATTATCTCATAGCTTGCGTCAAAGCCCTGAGCAACCTCCATATGGTCGAGCTCCCACTTGGAGAGGTTGTCGAGGTCGAGGTCGACGTCAACAGCAGATACAGCAGAAGCATCGGCAGCCTTAACGTTTACCCAGTACAGAGAACCGAGCAGGATCTTGTCGAGGGACGGATCCTTAGCTTCGATCCATACGGGCTGATCGTTTGCGGTATTGGTTACGGTGAAGGTGCGGATCGCAGAAGCATAGTTGCCCGCGTTATCCTCGATCGCAAACTTCACGGTATGCTCGCCGTTGGTGTAAGTATAAGTCGGTGCGGTGATAATGCCGTTATTAAAGGTGCAGGGGAACTCGACGCCGTCGAGGTATACCTTAGCGGTGTCGGCGTTCAGGCCGGTCGCGTTCGCTGCAGCATGATCAATTACACGTGCTGACAGGTCGATCTTGTTATAGCCGTCGGATACATAGTTGGAGCCTCTTGCCAGAACCAGACCTTCGTTGGAGTAGTTTCCTTCATCGCCGAGCTTAACTTCGGTGAATTCGGGACGGTCACGATCCTCTATAACAGAGGAATAGTCAACAGTGACGTCATCGATGTAGAGGTTCAAATCGGCGTTTCCGTTGGTGTAGTCAAGATGATTGTAACCATAGGAGTCGCCGTTTCTGTCGTTGATGTAGAAGTCGAGCAAGCTGTGATTTTTGATTATGCACCAGTCAGTGTCCGTAGACAGATCGAAGTAGACATAGTGCCAACCGGGCTCGTCATACTGGGTGACAAAGCCGCAGTTCCAGTCGCCGCCGGTGTCGATCTTGCTATCGGTGTAGTAGCCTTCATATTTTGTGATTGCACCAGTCTCCTCGTCGCGCTCAGTGACCTTGCACATGAAGATACGGCCGTTGAAGGAGGCATCGGCAACAGGAATATACATCCACATACCGATTCTTGTAGCGCCCTTGAGGTCGATAATTTCGTCAAGACCATAGACGCCAGCGCGGCCGGAAACATAACCGGCTTCCCAAGTCTCGGAGAACTTGGCTTCGAGCTTCAGAGCGTGCTCGCCGGAATGGACCTGACCGTTTTCAGCGGTAACGTTTGATGTTGTGCCGCGGGTATGGATATAGTTGTAGTTGTTGGTGTTGTAACGGACCCACTTCTGGGTAGTGCCATCCTCAAAATCAAAGAGGACTACGGACGCCTTACCGAACGCAATATGTGCGGTAGTAGTCTTGGTGTTGTCAGCGATCATAGTCGCGGTAACCGTGTTGCCGGTAGCCTCGGCGTCCTCTGCGGGAGCTACGATAGCGCCGTCAACTATTTCACCTGCGCCGCTGGCAGTTTCAAGAACATAATCAAAGTCAGCGGTCTTGGTTTTTACTGTATTCAAACCGTACTTTGCTGTGATCCCGAGATCAACAGTCTTTCCGTAAGGAACAGTGAAGGTTTCCTGAGCAAAAGCAATGGTATCGGGGATAACAGCGTTGAAAGTCGCGGAACCGACTTCTTCGCCGTTGAGCATTGCTTTGACAACGACTTCGCCTTCCGCACCGGCGGTAACGGTATTACCGTCGATAGAGCCGTTCTCGGCAACATAGGTGATTGCCGCAGGGATCTCAGCGGAAGCGCCGGAGGTGCTGACGCCGGTCGCGGTGAAGGTAGTTGAAGTGCCGGGTGTGACATAATCATCGGCTACGCTGAACGCAACGTGATCGAAATCGGTTGAGGGAGCAGCCAGAGAAGCGATCAGAACGCCGGAAGAGATGGAACGCTCGGAACCGTCGGAGGGACGGTTGATCACGCGGAAGCTGTCCTCGCCTTCAGGACGTGCGCCGAAGGTGGTGGAACCGCCGCCGTCGAGGTTGATCGCGGTAACGCACTCCGCCTCGAGCATGATCTGAGCCAATTCATGCATAGATCCGCCGATGGAGAACGGAGACTGACGGCCGTCGAGAACAACGGATACGACCTTGTTGTCAGCGGTAACGCCGATCATGGTACGGCTGTGGCGGTCGGTGTTATAGGAACCGGAAGCATTAGCAGTAACGTCCTGACCATCGGCAACCAGCATCTGAGAACCGCCAACAGAGTTCTGAACAGCGCCGTGGGCAGCGATAGCTGCATTGTAGTCTGTGTCGTTAGCGCCGCAGAGAGCAGTTCCGTCAGCAAAGACCGCAAACCACGGGCGATTGTTCGCATCGTTCATGATGTGACCGTTGATAGCGAACGCTCCGGAGGGGCGACCGGTCTGCATGTTGTAGAAGTCACCGTTGGTGCCCGCTACGACGGTATAGTTCTCGCTGATGAAATCCTCATTATTCGGATCGGAGAACTTCGCGTTTGCCGCGGCAACCTGCTCGGTAAGCTTCGCCATACCGTATTGTTCGGTCTGCTCGTTCCAGTAGCCGCCCTGAACAACAACGTCGTCACGGTTGATATCTGCTACTGCCGCGTAGTAGACGATTTGCTCACCATCCTTGAGGTAGGCATAGTTATTGTAATACTCTACGCCGGGCGCAAGGGTTTGGGTTGTGTGTCTGAACACATCGTGGGTGTCGGAAACGAATTGTGCGTTATATGCCGAAGCCGATATCGAGCATACCGAAATCACCATTACAAACGCCAACACGAGTGCCAAAACACGTTTTGAGGTTTTTTGCATTTTTTTCTCTCCTTTAAAGATTTTTATTATAGCGGGTAACCCGCACTATAACCTATCTTTATAGCTGTGCTCGGTATCAACGAGCTCTGGAATATGAGAAGGAACTCGCCGATCCTCCGGAAGCTCGGCGGTATAGTCGCCGAAGCGGTAACGAAGAAAGCTGTCATACTGCTCGGGGATAACAACATCCATCCCTTCAAACTCAGCAGCACAGCCGCTGCCGTACCAAACGGCGGGAACTTTCTCCAAAGAATGGAGCTTATTACCGTAGTTGTACCAAAATGTACTATTGGAACAATCAAACTTCTTTATCGTTTTCTCAAATCTTGAAAAAATCCTCGCGGTAGATATAAACCTGCCGAACAGAACATAACCGACCTGTTCAGCCACACCTCGAACAGAACGCATGTTTCGCGCTTTGTTGCGGGCAAAGGTCAATACAGCTTTATAATATATCAGCTTGGTATTCAGCCAAAGCTGAGCCGCTTTGCCGTTGGGATAACCGTCAAGAGGAAAGATGTCGATATAGATACCGTGGTTCATGCGCAGCTTACGCCAGCCGGGCTCTACAAAAGCAGTATTGCTGTTCCTCAGCTTGCTGAACAGCATAGGGAATTCCGGATCTGTACGATAATTCTGCAGAAACATGTGATCCGGAAGGTATTTCTCCGCCTCGCTGAGAAATCTTTCATAATCGTCCCGGGGCATGGCAACGTCTATATCGTCGTCCCAAGGAACAATACCTCTGTATTTCACTGCGCCTAACGCGCTGCCACCGACAAGCCAATACCTGAGCTTCATCGCTTTGCATATCCGGATGAATTCTTTGAGCAGCTCCGACTGGACGCCGTGTAATTTTTTTATGTCGTAATCCATATATGACCCGCTTAATGGGATGATTTACCGTTATATATCCGCAGCAGCTCCTGCGCCGCCGTATGGATATCATAGCCTGCATCGGCTATTCTTCCGGCACAGCTTGTCCTGTCGGCGAGAGGAGTCATAACCAGCATGACATCAGCCCATGCTTCTGCGGAATCATCGAGTGAAGCCAACTTCACCGAATCAAGCACTATTGCCTCCTCAGGCAGCACATCTGACGCTATGACCGGCAGTCCCGCCGCCTGAGCTTCGATCACGGTGATGCCGAAGCCTTCAAAAACCGAGGGGAACAAAAGCATATCCATAGCCTGCATCAGCTCATAAACATCACTGCGTCCGCCAAACAAAACTACTTGGTCGCTGAGATCTCTTTGTCGGATCTCTCGCCTGACCGCTTCTTCCATATCGCCGCCGCCGACGATCCATAAAAGCGAATCGGGATTTTTGCGGTGATACGCCTCAAACACCTGCACAGCAAACAGAGGATTCTTTTGCAGCGCAAGCCTGCCGACAAATCCAACGACCGTAACACCGTTACCGCAACCATAATATCCCCTGATCTTTTTCCTCACGGAGAGTGAGTGGACAAACTGTTCTATATCAATCGCGTTAGCTAAAACAGTAAAGCCGGTATCTCCCCACATCCAGTCACCGGCCTCGTTGCTGCACGCAAGATGTACGCTCGGGATACTGCGAAGCTTTCTCAGATGGAAGCGGTGCAGCAGCACCCTCACTATGCCTACCGTATCGGAATTGTGAACGTGTACGATCGGTTCGACGCCCGCCGACTGAGCGGCTTCGACAGCTATGATCGACGCAGCCGAGAGCATATGGATATGAACGCAGGTGTAATCCTTTATGATCTCAGCCAGCTTTTTCTTGGCGTAAAAAGGGTGCTTCTTATAGTTAGGTATAGAAAAAAAGCGGCTTCCCATTTCTGCAAATTCGTCTTGGAAGGCGATCCCGTCGCCGTAAATATCTACAAAATCAAATACGATGTTTTCGTTTTGCAGTGCAAGATAATAATTCCTGACAAAATTCTCAACTCCGCCGGGAAACGATGACATGCCAATATGCAGTATTCTCATCTGATCCTCTCCACAGCTATCCTGATACAACTGACAGGAGCCGTAACAAAGGCTCTCATTCCGTATTTCAAAAAGGCTCGCGTGCGCTTCCTTCTCATTTCGGCAAAAGCAAGCACCAGATAATGACGCATTGTGATATAACGAACGTCCTTTTTATCCAATTGATTATAATACTGCTTCTTATGACTGAATAGGGCATTCTCACCCTTGATCTTATTATCCCCGCTTGAAAGACTTTCGTCGCCTTCATGCACATACGCCTTAACATCACAACGGTTCAGATAACCGATTTTTCCGCCGTTTTCGATCGCTCGCTGCATCAGATAGAACTCGTCGCCGATATTCTGCGGACCGAAGCCGTTGATTTTAGTTATGTAATCCTTTCGGAACATGAGCGTATCGGTTCCCGTCATGTGATACAACAAATGATAACGCAAAAGAGAATCCTTGTCGTATTTCTCAATATAATCACGTGTACGATGCTCCGACAACTTTCCGTTCTCAAAATACAGATCCAAATCGGTCAGGGTGACGTCGTATCCGCCCTCGACCATAAATCGATACTGATGTTCCAGTTTTTCTGGCAAGTACACATCATCATCGTCTAGAAAAGATACATACTCGCCTAAAGCGCGGCGTATTCCTTCGTTACGGGATTCTGCCGAACCTATGTTTTTCTTATTACAAATATATCTGATCGGGAAATCATTTATCTCATCTTTGATGCGTTTAACTTTTTCGTTCCATTCTTCTGAACCATTATCGTCGACTACGATCACCTCAAAGTCCCGAAACGTCTGATCCTTCAATGAATCCAGAGCCCTTTTGAGCGTTATATCCCGGTGATACGTGGCAACGATTACGCTGACCTTAACGTTTTCACTATCCAAATACAGCGCTCCTTTCCGTAAAGTAACGATTAGTTAACTAGGGCTTTACATCTGTCTGCTTAAAACTCTCCGGGTTATTGTCGCGAGCACCCGAGACGCCGTCTACAACGCCGTCTCTTCTTAACACGGGAAGTACCGAACCGAAAAAGCACCGCATATCCATACCGAAAGCCTTAAAGCCCCCTTGGTTGAGAACACGTGTGTATTCTCCGTCCAGCTTTGCCTTTACCGGGATTTCCAATTCATCTCTTCCGTTGATCTGTGCCCAACCCGTAAGCCCGGGCTTGATGTCGTTCGCTCCGTAGCGATCCCGCTCGGCGATCAAGTCGTCTTGATTCCATAATGCCGGTCTCGGCCCGACAATACTCATTGTTCCGCAAAAAATGCAGAAAAGCTGCGGAAGCTCGTCCAATGAGGATTTTCTTAAAAATCGCTGCCACCGCGTCAACTCGATTTTATCATCCATCAAATGCGTCGGCTTATCGGGTGAAGCGGTCTGCGGCAATGAACGAAATTTTAAAATGTAGAAGTATTCTTTATGAATACCATACCTCTTTTGATGAAAGATTGCAGAACCCGGCGTATCGATCCGCGTGATAAAAGCTATTATCAACATGGGAACAGCGGTTATCACTATACCGACAGCTGATAATACCATATCAATCAATCTTTTAAAAAACTGTTGATACATTAATTTCTAGTCCCTCGTCAGAAGAAACCATTTTCAGACAGAAACAATGCTATGTTCTCTGGAGCATCAGCAGTTAAGCGCTGTCCTTCTTACTGTCCTTCTTCCCGTCTTTCTTTTTGTAATAGTAATAATCGTTTCTGTACTTATACTGATAACGATTCTTATAGTACTTTTTCTCGTTGGATTTACCGTTATAAACGATACCAATAATATTTGCACCTGAAAAATTCAGCTGCCGGATCGCCTCGTTGATCTTTTTCTTCTCAGAATAATTATGTCTGGCAACCATCAGATAACCGTCGATCCTGTCCGCTATCAAAACCGCATCCGAAACGATATTAATAGGCGGAAAATCTAAGATGATATAGTCGTAGCTTTCCTTAAGCAGTGAAATAACGTTTTTCATTCCCTCGGATTCAATCAGAACAGTTGAATCAGGAGGAATGTTGCCCGACGGGATCAAATCGATACCGTACTTTACAATTTGGTAAACCGGTAGTTGATCAATGCCGCCGGAAAGAAAATTGGACAGTCCCTTATCTGCCTTGATGTCCAACTTGGTGATAACAGTAGGCAGACGCATATCACAGTCGATCAAAACGACGCGTTTATCCAATTGCGCAAGCGAGATCGATAAGTTGATAGCGATCGTGCTCTTACCCTCGCCGCGCACGGCTGAAGTAACGCCGATACACTTGCTTTCGTTGCCCGGCAAAGAGAATGTCACATTTGTTCTCAGCGTTTTATAGGCTTCTTGCATTGAAAACGAAGAACCGGGAGAAAGCAGCATGGACTTGGGATCGGTGGAGTTGACTGAGTTCTTTTTGCGTTTCATTTATCCCCCTCCTTTCACTCGTTTGTCGGCGTTGCTTTATCCTGTGCATAATAGTAATAATCCGAACCGGCCGAATTCGATATCGCAGCATCGGGAATAATACCTAAAACCGGGTAATGGAAGCATTGCTCTAGCTCAGTTTCGTTCTTGATGGTATCATCTCTGAAGTGCCGTATAATCAAGATTATCACAACAAGTATAGCGCCCCCCAAGAAGCCAAGCCAGCCATACTTAATATAACTGGGTCTATAACGTCTGTTGCTGTACACTGGGCGATCAATAATCTTCATAGAGCTGCCCTCAACAAAATCCGCCATATACTCCGGGGCAGTTTTAGAAATCGCTACCGCATAATCATATGCCAACTGAGGATCCAGATCCGTAACATATACGGCTATTATCTCTGTATCGGGCTGGATCTCCGTAGAAACCATATACTTTAAAACAGAATAGGATAAATCAAGATTGATCGAATCAGCTGCAGCAGTCAGAATAGTATCGGACTTTAACATATAAGAATATGTACGCGTCAACTGCTGAGCGGCATTGATATCGCTTGATGTAAGACTATCTTTTGTTTGCTGGCTTTGTTGATTATTGATATAAGCAGAAAAGCCGCTTCGATAGACGGGCTTTATCATTATCTTTGTTATTCCGTAAACAGCTGCTCCAACTATCACACCGACCAATACGATAAGCCACAATTTAAACAGTAACAGCTTGAGTATGGGAACTATATCTATTTCCAGCGTGCGTGTTTCTTTTTCTTTGTTATCCAAAATTCAAACCCCTTTATTATCTGAACGATCTGCCAATCGACCGGAACCTGTTTTCACGATCAATAAGTAATATCGTTAAGATGTTTTCAGATCATTGTTTTGACAAACCGCTGATAAATCATAATGATGCACTAATCCATCGTAAATTCTATAATATTATATCATTTTTCTGTTTAATGTCAACAAAAAAATACAGTTTTTTGGTGATCAAAAACCGCCAAGCCAAATTATCATGTGGGTAATACCCTGTTTGTTTTCCGATTTCTCCGCGCGTCACCCCACGCCGTTGTTCGGGCGAAAACGCGTAGAGATTTGAACGCCCCTACCGGTACCTATCATGTCAACTTCCCTCCTTTCATCGTATAATAAAAACCCCACAGGATCTCTCCTGTGAGGCTGATCTGTATTCTGCTTCCAATGATAATTATACCAGAAAAGTCGTATGGAAAAAAGTGTAAAAGACTACTCAATTTCAGGAACGGTCAACGGCTTTGATGCTTTTCAGCCAGGGAACACTATACTCAGAGCAGTACCGCCTCCCATCTTCACTGTTTTAACGAACGACTGCTCGATATCTTTTTCCGTCATTAATCCTCTCTTGTTTCCCATTGACGTTTCCCAAGTGTATAAAAACTCTTTACGCGTATATAGGCGTATATGTGCTTATGTGTGTTCCCTTCCCGATGTGTTATATCATCATCGTTTTGTGTCACCCATCCTGCGCCTCACTCTTCGGGTTCCCAGACATTCAGATCTTTAAGAACTTGCACATCTTCTTCTATCCTTCTTTTAGGCAGGCAGTCTGCATCTATATTCTCCTGTATCAGCATGGGGAGAGGTCCGATATCGATAAGATCCGCAGTGCGTTTTTGCCAACGTAATGCGATGTTTTGTTTTTTCATCGAATATTTTACCAGCTCAGTAGTGCCTTCTTTGAGAAGAGAGTCGGCAGTTCGGCTGTCTATGATTTTTTCTTCAAAAAGACGCAAAACCATCGCTTTGAACGGGATCGCAAAAACATCCATCAAACGAACGACCGCGTCCAAATCAATTGGTTTCAAATCAAGATCGTATATATCGATCTGTTCATTGATTGCGCTTTTCGATGCAAGGAGAACCGCTGTTCATTATACGTCAGATAAACATGAAAATTCTTCGCCATCATCATTCCTCCCTTGATTCGGTACTATCATTGTACTGCTCATAGGGCTAAATCACAAATGTACGAGCAAAAAATGTGTGCAACTGCCGATAAAACGTATAATTTTGATAAGTCCGTTATCAACACTCGTACCAAACCAGCCGTCAAGCATCACGCTTGGCGGCTGGTTTTATGTCGTTTTCTTTTTTATTCAACTCAAACAGAAGTATGCTACTCTGTCTTCCTTCCTTACTTCACCAAAGTTTATTGAAAAAGTAACAGAGCTTCCATTTCCCATTTTAATTGTTACAATCGGCTGTCCGTAATGTGTTGTTCCTTTGGCAATCGTTCTATGATCAAAATGAAACTCCTTAATCGTTTCTCCCACAACATCGGTAAAATAACTCGATACATCTATCATCTCAATGTCAGGCAACTTTCTGTCAAACCAAAAATCAACATACTGAGTTGTGAAAAGAACGCCATTATCCGTAACAAAATACAAATTCTGTGTAAAACAGTTTTTGTGTTTTGAATTTGGCATATCCTGATCAAAAAACGGTTTTCTTTCATTTGGTACAGCAGATAGGATTTTTATGATTCTGTGCCCCAATACCTTTTCATAACTATCTATACCCGAATAATCTCTGCCATCTTCAACAGCCTGATAAATCTGATATGCTGCTTCAAAAATATTACCATGATGATGATCGTGCTCACAAGTATCCTGATAGCTACCCTCTGTAGAGATAAATCCCCAAGGAGTTTCATTATCATCGGGGTTTGAGGATATATTTACATTCTTTGCTCCTGCATCGAACAGAATTTTAATAGCTTGGATCATGTAACGATCAAATGTTGATAAAGTCAAAGCCCAGAGGCACTGAGCACCATATCTCCCATCTTTTTTGCTGACGTCAAATCCTTTCCTCAGGAAATACTCTATAGTCTGAACCATTTCTCTTCCATAGCCTTGCCAATTATCATTGAGCACCTCAGAGAGTATGTTTTCTTCATCATCTTTTCCTTCAGCATTTACATCAGCACCCATTTCAATCAATAAATCAGCCGTTACATAGTCCGGATTCTTCGGTTCAAATACTGCTATGAGTTTATCTTCTAAAAAACCGTATCCATAATTGTATTCCCTAATGTCTTCTATTCTCTTCATATTGATTACCTCGTTAATTGAGTATTGAAATGCCATTTTCAATCGTAACATAATCATATAGTTATTTCAACTATATAGAATAACTGTATCTACGCCAGATTAGGCGTTTGATGTATCATAGCTTCCTTCTCCGCCTTGATCCTCGATTTTACCTCTTCGATCATGGCGTTGAGCTTTTGCTCGCACTCTTCGTAGGTTTGGGCGTAGACGTTGTGGGGTTTGCGCTTGACCGGTCGTATACGATGACTGCACCAAAGGACTTCTACCGGATTCTGAAACAGCAGGACGGCGAGGTTACCGCCTTCAGCGAAAAGCTCCTGTGCGGTCTGCCAGACTACGCTACGGTATATGCGGATGGCCGCCTGACGTTCACCTTCAAAAAACGGGTCCGCCTTCGAGGGCTGAGCCGGAAAAATGCAACGCTCCCGAGCATCGGTTTTATCGCCGGTGACCGGGAGTATTTTTCATCTCATGAAACTGAAATTTGTCAGCCCAATTGTTTCTTAGGCATATGTGCGTAGAATATACGCTTGGGGCAGAAAGGCAGAATATAATCCCGGTCATTCTTCGTCCGGCGATTGATGATGGCTTGATCACTCGCCTGCACTGATCTCGGCTACGCTGACCGGTACGGTTCCGCATTCCGTGTATGGTATACCGTTTTCCCTCAGCTCCTCCAGCAACGCGTTATAGTAAAGCCGTTCGGAAAACGGTTGGAGAAAGGAGACACAGATATTTCCGTTGACTGCGGCGATTTCTATCAGCGGAAACGACTGGGTCGGTGTTTCTGTCCAAAACTCCCGGATATGCTTTCCAAGCTGCGGGTATTTCCATTTGCCGACGTAGCTGACCATATACGTCGCCGCGTCGTATGTTCCCTCTATAGCCTGTCGGGCGACTGCTGCCTTCGTGGAAAAATCCGGGATATCCAGGATCATCTGTGCCATGGAGCGTGCAACCGTCATACCTTGAATGATCGTATCCTCATCCGCTTGGATGAAGGTCTTCCCCCGATAGGCTGTACACTGTCTTTCCAGCGGCATCTGACGGATCCTGTCATCATAGCGGAAAACGACCCTGTTTCCGCAATTATGGAAGGAATCATTTGCCTTCAGCATGGGACGGGCATTGACAATGTAATTGCTGATAAGCGGCGCCTCGTGCTGCGGATGAACGCGCTCGACAGCTCTTGCCATCAATACTGACAGCATGATCCCCGGCGTACCGTCCATTTCTCTGGTAAACGGCAAAAAGGACTCCTCAGGAATCATCAGCCTGAGGATCAGCCCCTTGCTGTCCACATGTTCAAGCCCGGATGTCTTCATAAGATTCAACGCCTTCGGTGAGGGCGGGAGCTTGAGCTTGCTGAGATCAATCAGGGGCAGATCGTCTGTCGGGTCGTGGGTTTCCGCCTCTGTGATCTTTGTTTCCAGCGTCTTGATACCGGGAATATCCTCTTCATCGAAATAGTAGTAAAGCAGTGTGGCGATGAGGGAATACAAGCCTGTTCCGTCGGAGCGGCCATGAAAGAAATCGACATACAGGTTGTCCTCCTCATAGCACACCGCCCAGATATGGCCGTTTGTTTCCGGTGATCCGAGGTTTACCGCTTTCTTTGTGTGAAGCAGCGCGACCGGATCGCTGTTCACCTCATAATAGTATTCATGTGCGTTACGCTTGAGATAAACGCAAAAGTAGGGATACCTCTGCGCGGTCTTATCTACAGCGCTTCTCAGCTTCTCCCCGTCAATTCTGTGATCGAGACGCAAATGAGCACGAACCGTATAGCTTCCATGACTTGTTGCATAGAGCATTGTCGCGTCACCGCACGTTACCTTCAAAGAATGATCCTTCATTTTCCCTCTGTCCTTTTTCTTATTTGTTTGTCTCCGGAGCATATCTTGTTCCAAACTCTCTGTTGTAAATCATAGCATATGGAGATAAGAAAAACAAGAAGGAAGAAAAAGCAATGTAAAGATACTTATGATTACCGGACAAACGAATTTTTATCTTAATCAAGCTAATTATAATATCCAGCGGCAATACCGACAAATAAAGAGAAAGATTATTTGCTGAATGTAACAAAGCGCTGTTGCCGAGCGGGGGCTCTTCTTTGATAAGGCGTGGTAATATCTGCCCGACTGTCTATTGTAAAGCACGGTGTTTTATGATATGATCTTGCTGAACAATCAAGAAGCGGAGGACGGAAGAATGGTCAAAGAATTAGTGCATGACCCGCTGTTTTTGGGAATCAAATCAAAGGACGCGACAAAAGAAGATATCCTCGTCGGGCGGGATCTTCTCGACACACTCATGGCTCATAGAGAAACCTGTGTCGGCATGGCCGCCAATATGATCGGTGTGACAAAGCGCATTATTGCTTTCAACGATAACGGCAGATACACCGTGATGTATAATCCCGAGATCGTGAGCAAGTCGGGGATCTTTCAGACGGAGGAAGGCTGTCTCTCCCTGCTCGGAGGTCCGAGACCGACGACGCGCTGCAAGACCATCCGCGTAAAGTTTCAGGACAATAGCTTTGCCTGGAAAACCGCAAGCTACAACGGCTTCACCGCGCAGATCATCCAGCACGAGATCGACCACTGTAACGGAGTATTGATTTAAAGGTACTGTCGGATGATCCGCACACAGAGAAAATCGGCGATAAACAGGCAGGCTGTGCTCTCACTGAGGGCACAGCCTGCGTTTTCTTTGGATCTTTTTAACTGTTTTTCCGCGCCTTATTCTAATCGCGGTTTAAACGGCATTTCACGATCGCCTCTGTCACCGCTGTCATAACAAGCTCGCCGTTTTGGTTGTATATTTCCATTGACACTTCCGCAAGACCGTTTTTCTCACTGCGTTTTACGAGCTTTGTCACGGTCGCTTTCGCGGTCAGCACATCATCCGCAAAGACCGGCTTGTGCCATTCGATCTTAGTCGACTTGCCCGCGAGCAACTGCTCACCGAAGAAATCGACCTCCAAATACTTTGCCCATACCGCCATAAACGACATCATGCCCGGAGCGATCAGCTTTTTGAAATGCGTGGTCTTTGCGTATTCTTCATCGGTATGAAGCGGAACGTTATCATACTCATACGCAAAACTGAGCATTTTCTCCTTCTCGATGACCGCAGGCGCTGTGTCGGCTGTCATGCCGAGTTTCAAATCATCAAAATACATATCTTATACCTCCGGGTCCTTTCTAGGTTTGGCGTTGACCGCGATCATCTTTTTACTCATATTTACCCTCCGTTATTTTATTGAATATATCAAAAGCTATCTTACTGAATCAGAATTTATCAATATATGCGGATACCACCTGACGGATCGGCGGAGAGATCTCGGACAAATTGATCTCATTGCGGGAAAAGAACCGCAGTTCTTCCATCTCGCCGTCGAGCGACTTCGGCTCGCCGTGCCATTTACGGCAAATATAGATGATCTCAAAGTTAGAGACCTCGTCGCCGTTCGGATAGATATAATGCGCCTCGGGTCCCGAATTGACATAGAAGAATGTAAGCTCCTCGGCAGTCAGCCCCATTTCTTCATAGAGCTCCCGTTTCGCGCAATCCTCAACGCGCTCGTCGATCTCGACAGCGCCGCCGGAATAACCCCACATCTTATTGTCCGAGCGTTTACCCAGCAATATCCTGCCCTGTTCGTCAACGCAGATGATACTCGCCGCGCATTGTATGAGCGTTCTGTGTCCGACGAGCTTTCTCATTTCAGCAATATAACCTGTCATTTTATACTCCCTGCTTTCGTTCTATCTGAGGTTTCTCTATGACCATTGAATTCCGAGAAAAACAATGCAGCTTCACATCGTGATCGGGCATGGTGAAGCGCAGGACAAAGCCCTTCTTCGGATCATAGTCCCGCATCAGCTCTGCGCCGTCAAGGGTGAATGAATAGTTCGTATCCGTGGCGATCATGTCAAAGTACAACGTCACTTTCTCTCCGACTCTGTACTCGTCCTTCGCGTTTGGATACGCCATCTTCTGACCGCAGTAGTCGACCTTGTATTTCTTAGCAAACAGTCCCATGTTGCACCTCTATACAAATCATGTTAGTCTTGCCTCTATTTCTTCCTTGACCTTCGATAGATCACTGCAAGTCAGTATCGGGATCAGGTCGTTTATTTCGTCGATGCTTTTATCCCACCAGCGGAAGGACAGAAGCAAATCGATCAGCTCATCATCAAAGCGCTTTCGCACGACCTTCGCAGGATTTCCGGCGACGATGGTGTACGGTTCCACATCACTGCCGACAATGCTGTTCGCACCAATGATCGCTCCGTCACCAATATGAACGCCGGGCAGGATCACGGCATTTTGCCCGATCCATACATCATTTCCGATGACGGTATCGCCTTTGAGCGGCATATCGGTCGCTGCCGGCGGCTCCATATCCCAACCCTCCAGCGTATAGAACGGGAATGTCGTCACAGCGTTCATCTGATGGTTCGCGCCGTTCATGACAAATTCCACGCCCGCGGCTATCTGACAGAATCTGCCGATGATCAGCTTATCGCCGTTCCACGCATAATGGTGCGTCACATGGCTTTCAAAATCAGAATCGGCGATATAGGAAAACTCCCCGACAATGATATTGGGATTGGTGATCGCGGGCTTGATGTAGATCTCTTTGTCGTACCCTTTGATCGGGTGGATGACGTTCGGATTCGGTTGCTTTCCGTTTTTCATATCATGCTCCTGTTCCGGATCTTCACACGCTCAGCTCGAGATCCGCTTTCATCATCTTGTCAAGGCACAGGCGTACATTCGGCATATCGCTGAACGCGACGAAGTGTTCCGCGTCCTCCCGCGTCATGCCTGTTTTCATCTTTCGCCCGATCAGCCTTTCACGGAGCATATCCTCGTCCGCTGTGAGGGCGATCGTGTAGTCCGCGTATCGCGATAACTCGCGCCAGCCGTCCGTGTCGAGCAGAAGATAGTTGCCCTCGATCAGCACGATATCGGCGGTGATGGTGATCGCGTTGTCCACAGGAGCGTGGAGCTGACGATCATAGTGCGGCCATTTACAGATCTGCCCCTGAGCCGCCTCTTCGATCTTTGTCCGCAACGCTTGCAGATCGAACGTGATCGGCGCACCTTTGATCCTCGCCATGGGGATTGCTTCACCGTTCACCTCGACCGTGTGCGTCAGCAGATATTCCTGCCGTAGGTGGAAGCCGTCCATGCCGACAGCCTGCACTCTTTTGTCCGGGATGACCGACTTCGCCAGATATTCTAAGAAGCTGACGAGCGTGCTCTTGCCTGTCCCCGGAGGCGCCGCAAGCATCACGATAACGCGACTCCCTTTCTCTGTATGCAGCTGTGATAAGTGTCGCAGCAGCGGGATCAGCGTGCCATTGACCAAGGCGTCACTGTAATCCACGCTGTACGCGATTCCGTTGATGTTGGCTGAGTAGTTCATACAGACCTCTTATGGTTCTTCCGGATGATCGTATGACGGTCTCCTGTACGCCGTTTTTCTGCGATTCCGAAAAGGCGCCTCAGCACCGGAAATCCACAGTTCGGGCACGGCCAGCTATCTGTTTCTGTTTCGCATCTCGGACAGGTCATCAATACCATTCCTTACTCTTTGTATTCTGCCGCGATCCGCTCGTTGATCTCCTTGTCTGCCGGACAGAAGGCGTAGTGTGGGATCTCATCGGGTGTGATCCATGCGACGGCGTTATGCTCCAAAAGCTTGATCTCACCGCTCACGATCTGAGCATGGAACAGCGTGAGATGAACCGTGATGTCGGGGTACTCGTGGATGACGTCCATAAATGCATCACCGACGGAGATCGTCACATCCAGCTCTTCCTTACACTCTCTGATGAGGGCTTCCTCTTTCGTTTCACCGGGTTCGACTTTTCCGCCGACGTATTCCCATAACAGCCCTCGCGCTTTGTTCTCCGGTCGCTGACAGATTAGGAATTTATCCTTGTCCCATATCAGCGCCGCTACTACTTCGGTCATGCTATTCCTCTCATTCAATCACGTTTCTATGAGTACAATTATAGCAGGGTTTTGCTTGCTGTCAATCATTCTTATGCTCGTTGTAATACTCCTCCGCATCCTCATAGTCCCAGAAGTCATCACGGTTGTCATAATAAAAATCATCCGGGTGAGCGTAGGATGTGGCGCCGTAGGGATCGGAGGATTTCTTTGCGGATGAAGAAGATTTATATTTGCTTGAAGATAAAGATTTGGAGGTGTTGTTTGAGGCGGGCTTACTGCTTGATGAAGCACTTGAATAGGATTTGGACGAGGAACCGTAAGATGATTTGCTTTGTGATAAGTAGGAGGTGCCGTAGCTGTGATTTGAGCTTGAATATCGGGATGGGTTACTCTTTGAGCAGGAGCCGAAAGCGCCGAGAACAATTATCGCAATGCAGATCAGCACCGCCCACGTTCCGCAGCCGCAGCCTGAGTTCTTTCTCGGAGGCTTGCCGCCACCCGAGCCTTTCATACTATCCTCAAAGATTCTGTATCCGATATAATCGTCTAAGAAATCATCATGTTTACTCATAAAGACACCTCCAATCAGCCGTTACAACAGTTCTTGATACTCCACCCTGACACAGCTATCCGCGCCCGAAGCGAACTCGATCCGTCCGACCGAGCCGACATAGTTCAGCGTACCGTCCGGATGGATTGCATAAAGATCAGACCAATGGCGGTCGGTGGGATTAACCCCGTCACAGAAGGTAAAGCTCTCCGACTCTGCCTGATGTTGAAATCTCATTGCTGTTTCTTCGTCCTTGAGGTGAACATACACGCGCTCACCCATGCTGGCTAACTCTCTGATTGTTTTCATAAATGACACTCCTTTGTGATTTATCCGATTTGGAATGAGCCGTTCTGTCGGCTCATCAGCACCATATTGCAGAACGCCGCTTTGTCGAGCTCCGCAAAGTATGATGCTTTCTGAAATTCATCGGCGTAGTTTTCCTCGATCCACTTCAGCTTGTGCCTGAGCTCGAACAGCGCCGCGATCTCATGCTCGCACATTCCCGCGCTGTAGCAGTCGCAGGTGAGCTTGCTAATTTCGCCATTCTCATAGAAGAACTCGACTGCATGATGACTCCTCCCCTTCACGATCGCTTTGCCTGCGCCGTTATCAAGGCTGAGATACACCACGCCGAGGTAATCGTCGATATCCTCATACTCGCTCGGGTCGATGTCAGCCTTCCACGTTTCGGGCTTATGGAGAAGGATCGTGCTGTCATCCTCTCCGCTGACGAACTCCTCGGGATCGGTCGGAGGGAAGTACCATGACGCGATCTTTCCGAACGGAATGGTAGCGGGATCGAATGAAACGACCCTTGTCTTATGGAAATACAGCTGACCCTTCACGTCGGTATCGGCAACGCTGATGACGCGCTTGTAGTCGGACAGCTTGATCTTGAAATTGTAGGTGACGGCAACGACCCTGCCCGCGACTCCCTCGAGCTTGCCGTCGACAAAGACGGTATCGCCCTCATGCAGGTCGAAGCGGTCGTTATAATAGGTATAGCTTTTGTAGATATCAGGAAAGCGGATATCCACCAGCGAGGGCTTCGGCTTGACCTCGGCTTTTGAATCCTTACGAACCTCTCGTGCAGGGTTCTCTTTCTTTTCTTCCGCGCTGAATCCGATCTTGAATTTCATGACATTTCCTCCTTTGTTTTGATAGATAGTTTCTTTTCCTTATACCCATTATACAAAACAGAAAGTCCAATAAACGCTTCTCTGAAAAGAAGCTTTGTTCGAGATTGTTTGCAAAAGGAAACGCAAGCATCAACGGAATACTTGCGTTCAAAACGGGATCATGCTGTTCAATTGGGTAATTCTTCGCGGCTGACGTCGATCGGCTCCATTGTTAGGTAATCGGGTGCGGGGATACAACCATCATCAAGCTGTGTATCTGCGACAACAGTGACGAGCTTCTCTTCCTCTTTGGCGAGGACGATGCCGATATCCGCGACGACCAGCTTCTTCATATAGCGGGCGGCGTTTGGTGACACTAAGCCACGCTTGACATAGCCGATCGTGACCGTGATATCCGACTTTACGGCGGTTTCCGCTTCGCCTGTATCGCCGTTCATTCCGCTGTTGATATCCACACTGACGACCTCTGCTTTACTGCTGTTGATCTCCTGCACCGCGCTCAGCCACGGCTTACGCAAAGTGCCCTGAAAACCTGTACCGAGCAGACAGTCAACGATGACGTCTGCATCAGCAAACGCTCCGCTCGCATACGTTTCACAAGGTACACCGAGCAACTCGGCTCTCTGTGCATAAAACCCGCTGTCGTCGGTCAGTTTCTCGCTGAGCATGACGATACGGCAGGTATAATCGTTGCGCTTTAAGATACACGCCAGCGCGTAACCGTCGCCGCCGTTGTTGCCGCCGCCGACCGCGATCACAATCTCGCCGTGCCAATTCACCGCGCGAAAAACGCCCATCGCGGCGCGGTACATCAGCGTGCGCCCCGACACGTATTTCTCGATGGTCATACGGTCGCTCTCGCGCATATTCTCTACCGAAATACAATCCAAAGTTTTCATCGTTTTTCCCTCTTTATCTTGCTGAACATCCGAACAGCCGCGTGATAATAAACTTGCTCGGCGTTTGTCATTGCTTCCTCTACGCTCGTACTATCATCAACAAGCGAATACAGCGAGGTAACGCCGCAGTCATAGAGCAGCTCTGCGCCGTCGCCGAGCGATCCGCACAAGCCGTATACGGGGATTCCTCTCGACCTTGCGCGCAGAGCAACGCCCTGCATCACCTTGCCGCACACGGACTGCGAATCCGCTCTGCCCTCCCCTGTCACGACCAAATCGGCGCCGTCGAGCAGACCATCAAAGCCGATCAGATCGAATACCGTCTCGATGCCCGACTGCATGGTCGCATGCAGAAAAACTTTTAGCGCCGCGCCAAGGCCCCCTGCCGCGCCTGCTCCTTCAATCATGTCGCAGTCGATATCAAGCTGCCTGCGGATCACATCGCGGTAGTTCTGCATACCGTTTTCGAGCAGCTCCAGTGTTTCGGGAGTTGCTCCTTTTTGTTTTGAGAAGGTGTAGGTCGCGCCGTTCTCTCCGCAAAGCGGATTCTTCACATCACAGAGAACGGTGACGGACGTGTCAGATAATCGGCTGTCCAAATATGCAAGGTCAATGGTTGAAACTTCTGCTAGATCCTTTCCGCAACCGCTCAGCTCGTTGCGGTCCTTATCGAGAAATCTCGCACCGAGAGCACGCAGACAGCCCATACCGCCGTCGTTGGTCGCCGAGCCGCCGATCGCGATATACAGCTCCCGACAGCCGCGGCCGAGCGCGTCGAGTATCAGTTCTCCTGTACCGTAAGTGGTCGTATTCAAAGGATCGCGCAGCGCTTCGGGGACAAGCGTCAAGCCCGACGCCGCCGCCATCTCAATGACGGCTTTGCCTCCTGCGATGCCGTAGCTCGCCTGTACGTGGTTCATCAAGGGATCATGGACGGTTGCGATGACCTTCTCGCCTTTCAGCGCGTCAATCACCGCGTCGACTGTCCCTTCGCCGCCGTCCGCTATCGGCACGCCAATACATTCGCACACGCCGAATACTTCCCGCGCGGCTCTCGTCAACAGTTCCGCCGTCCTCCTGCTCGGTAGACTCTCTTTGAAGCTGTCCGAGGCAAATATCAGTTTCATGATCTGCTCCTATTCTTCTTCGGGCTTTGAGAGCTTCTTGCGGTCATAGACCTTTTTACTCTTGACAACGCGCGTAGTCGGTTTATGGCCGTTCCAGTCGCGCCGCTTGCGGGCGTGGAACTTACGCTGTTCCTTTTTGCTTTGCTTTTTGAGCGGTGTTACTTTCATCGTATCCATTCCAATTCATATGATACTACTATTCTAACGGATTCTGAGGAATAGTCAATAATGAAATGCTTGCAATAACAGCGGAAAGCTGTATAATGGTTTTAGCGATCACAAATCCCCTAAAA
>OCVV011318774.1_pt1 | contig 21795 bp, 19 predicted proteins | sample 1539721 | NCBI WGS metagenome assembly OCVV01 (sample SAMN02144230, study PRJEB22623) | gut metagenome | biome: sheep rumen | host: Ovis aries | place: New Zealand
CAGACCGAATCAATGCGTCTAGCAAGGAGTCAGCCACCTTCTGACTCCTTATCGAAAAATCCTTTGAAATGCTAGCCGTTGACATGTTACTCCTCGACACGATCACGTTTTTATACATTTGTTCACCTTCAAATATACACAAACGCGGGGCGGTTGTCAATAGCCCCCTCCCCCATGTCATCCCGGCCTTGTGCCGGGATCTCATGCAACTATAGTTGACATCGAAGGACATCGGGCGTTCCCTGCTGCGCAGGGGCGGGCTCTCGCGGCCGAGTTTATCCTGAGCGAAGCCGAAGGACCTGAGGGCCGAGCGCACAATACCAGCGGCCCTCCCGGCTTCAATCTCCCTAAAGGGGACCATAGCCACTAAGCAGCAAAGCTGCAAGTGGCTGGAGGCCTAACGCGGACGTAAAATGATCATCTTTATTCGTTCAACCTATTGACATTTGGCTTATAATTAAGTATATTCTTATTGGGCTGGTCGAAAGACCCAGGTCCATCTCTGGCGAGGAAGTTCCTCGCTTTTTTTGTGGAGAGAATCTTGAAGGAACTAAGCGTTTTCATCGATGAATCGGGGGATTTTGGCGAATACAGCCCACATTCTCCGTACTACATAATAACAATGGTGTTCCATAAGCAGGATATCGACATTCAGGAAAATGTCCACCGTCTTGACACGGAATTGTCATATCTCGGATTAGATAATCTTTGCATCCATACCGGCCCAATTATCCGCAAGGAAGAAATTTACAAAGACATGAGTATCGTTGAACGGAGACGTATTTTCAACAAAATGATGGCGTTTATTCGTTCTGCAGGGATTCAATATAAATGCTTCTCTATCGAAAAAAAGCACATCAAAGATTCTGTAGAAGCAACAGGCAAACTTTCAAAGCAAATTTCTTCATTTTTAAGAAGTCATTATGATGAATTTCTCACTTTTGACGATGTCAAAATTTACTACGACAACGGACAAGTTGAAGTAAGCAAGCTTTTATCGTCCGTATTTAACGCCCTGTTGCCCAATCCGATTTTTCGAAAAGTGATGCCATCCGATTACAGATTATTCCAAGTCGCAGACTTTATTTGCACGATGGAACTTATAAACCTGAAACTTGAAAGCAACCTTTTCTCAAAGTCAGAAATGGCATTCTTCGGCAACAGGAGAGATTTGAAGCAGAACTAAGCCACCCACTCACAGGCGTTCCCTGCTGCGCAGGGGCGGGCTCTCGCGGCACGAAGCCATGGCGTCACCCCACGGCTTCCCCGCCTAGAGGGCCGAGCGCAGGATACGGGCGGCCCTCCCGGCCCTTCGGGCTTCGATCCCTAACGCAGACGCGGGAGATGTCACCGGCTCATTTTGGAGTGCAAAAAAAATCCAATGAGATTTCCCAGTGACCGCCCTTGTCGGGGCCAACACGCTTGACAAGACCCTTTTGTTGCATATTTCTGAGATGAACCCTTATCGTATCGCGATTCTTTCCGCATATTTCCGCTAACGCTTGGATAGTTATTCTTGCATTGCTTTGAATTTCTGATATAATTCGCGCATCAAGCCCAGACGCATTTTCATACGGATTTTCATACGGATTTTCATACGGATTTACATGCGGATTTACATACGGGTTTTCCCGCCTCAAAATGCTGACCATCATGCCGCCCATAGTCGCTTGGAACGACGGAGAAGCTAGTCCGGCGGTCTCGAAGCCGGACTTGATTTTCTGAATGCCACGGCCCCACGATTCAATGAAACCCGCACGGTAAAAGGCATTGGCGATATTCTTGTTGCGAGGTCTTGACGTATGCTCGCCAAGCAAATCGTCCATGGTAAAGCCTTCTGGAAGGTTACCCTCGTTCCACAAAAGAATCCTGTCGGCGTACACCTTCATCTGAATAGCCGCCCCGGAATAATCCTTGTGAACAACGCTGTTGAAAATTGCTTCCCTGAGGGCGTCCTCGGGAATCTCGAGCGGTTCAATCCGTTGCAGGCCCTCGTAATGTATCGGAGAAATTAAGTATTTGGACTTCAGAATGTCCAAAACCCTGTCCGTCATCTGGATGATGTTGCCATCGACAAGGTCCTGGAACATCAAGTCTGTCTCATCTTTGCCAAAGCGGCCTATCTTGAACTCTACCGACGTGAAAAACTTTCCGGGATTCTTTCCAAAAAGCAAAATCGCCGCATTTTTCAGCAAGCCATCTTCATTCACCAGATTGAGGTTTTTCAGAACAGATTCGGTGGGCATCCTTAGCGAACCAACGGGCAAACGCTGCGCATCAACGGCCTTTTCAAGAAAATAGGCTACCGCCTTACGGTCAATATCTTTCAGGGTAGCCCCTTTGCAGACAATATCATCCCAAGTCATGCCCAATTTTTTAAGGATAAACTGCTGCAAAGCGGTACCACGAAGTTCCTGCTTGGTAGCCCCGCTGCGATAATGATAAGCACCATTTAAAGATATTGCGACATTACTCGGCTTGACAACAATTTCGAGATACTCCAAGCCAGACTTTTTATGGATATTCACATCAGGGACTATCCCCATGAGCGAGACAATCTTGTTCGGGATATCCTCGGCCAGTTTCTTTGCCTTTTCCACCCCGACCAGGTTGCCCTTGTCATCGATACCGATGTACAAAGTTCCGCCTTGGGCATTCGCAAAACCGCATACCCACTGCAAGTACTCGTCACGCCAGGTCTTCTTGAATTCGACATCCTGGGATTCAGACTTGGATTCGAACAGTTTCATCTTCTACTCCTTCCCGCAAACAGGCGTAAAATTGCGGGTCTTAACCGTTTTCCGTAGGTTAATCCTACTCACTTGTGCACTAATATAGATTTACGAAATAGATTTGTCAAGAGGTTTCCGCAAAAAAAACGGACAACTGTCAACACCCCTCCCCCATGTCATCCCGGCCTTGTGCCGGAATCTCATGCAACTATAGTTGACAAAAGCGATTTACGGGCGTTCCCTGCTGCGCAGGGTCGGGCTCTCGCGGCACGAAACCGTGGCGCGGACTTTACCCCGGACTTGTTCCGGGGCCACGGCTTCCCCGCCTAGAGGGCCGAGCGCGGGATACTGGCGGCCCTCCCGGCCCTTCGGGCTTCGATCTCCCCTAAAGGGGATCATAGCCACTGAGGCAACAAGTTGCCAAGTGGCTGGAGGCCTAACGCAGACGCGGGAAAAAACTACCCAGCATTAATTTCAAGCATTCCATTTAAATCAGCCGACTTGCAGGATTGAGCAATATCAGACAAATCACCAACTTCAAGCGTTACATACTCATCAACAACGTCCTTTTTTCGCAACAAGAAACGAAACTCTCTTTGATACGAGAACTCTCTTCTTTTTCGGAACGCATTTTTGGGGTATTCATCCAAAACGTTATCCTTGGCGAAATCGTAATAATTCACAGGGCCCATGGCAAAATCAAGATTCTTTTTCAGGGCAGCCTTTTCTAATCTTTCAAGAAATAATTCCGCCTGCGGAATCGCAACCGCATGTTCGCCATAATTAATCTTTTTTTCAGAAAACAATACATCCTGTTTCAAATCATCCAAAGAAGCGTACTGCTTTTGCGAATCAAATCTAATCGTCGAAAAGCACATTACATAGCTTTTCAAAACATCATCATTATAACAAATTGACACAGGACCAGCTAGATCTTTCAATTCCTGCTGACCAAAGGAAACTTTTATTGAATTAGGCTGAAATATTTTACAACATTCATAAGGATCGTTTTGCTTAAAAATACCAGATGCTTCCGTATTCCGAAAATAATTCAAAGAATTAAAGTGCAGATGACCTTTTAAAAAATCATCACGATACTTTTCACAACTGAAAAACTTGAATAAACCTCTACACATTTTAGTCTCCAAATTCCTTTCCTAATCACAAATCACTCATAGGAACACTTCCGTGCAACCCAATCCTAACATCACCTTTCGGATATTGACCAATTTCCCTTATTCTTTCCGTAACATTTATAAGGAAATCAACCGCAGCTTGATAATTCTTATCAGGCTTACTCATAAGACTAATAAAAAAAGAAATATCAAATACAATGCTTTTATTTTCGTCTAGATTCATATAATCCTCCACGCCAAGAATTAGTTTGTTATTCTTTATGGTATTCGCCTCATTTAACAAATATGAACAACTTGCGGATACTATTTTAAACAGTTTAATTATCTTATGTTTATCCTTTTCGGCGAGTGATTTTATGTTATCAAGATTATACTTTACTCCAATATCCTTAAGTTTATTGATTGCTGCATCATAAGGAAGTGTAGTTTCCGGATATCGAGAACCTATACCGACCATATAACCAAATGACGAGTAATCATAATCCTGTAAATTCCAATTAAAATCAGCATCTTGCAACCTCTCATTAAACCACAAAATTCTTTCAACCACCATAATCAGTTGGTCATAAATCTGCTTAAAATACAGTGACTTTGCTTTTTTTAACTTTTCTTGTTCTCTTCTATTGTTAGAACAATCCAAAAAGATTGCCATTATTGCAGCAGCAATCCCACTGCAGCCAATTCCAGAGAAAACATTATACAAAGGTTGCAAATTTGGATGCGAGCATTCACAAACTAAGGAAGGGACTAACAACAGCATCGAACCAAGTATTGTTATAATGTAGATTTTCAAGTTTTTCATTTTTTGCCCTACATTTTATTGGGATTTTTGTTGTTCCTTTATGGCAAGCTAATATTTTGCCCCTCTTGGAACGTTTTCTCAAGTGTTTTATCATTTAGACTATATTTGACCTTTAGGTGTTTCACGACGCCATATTCTGGATCCAATCCCATCGACTCATTGTCAATTTTAAAACTCTGATTTTCCTTATAAAGACTTCTAATTTTCGCCGTCACATCAGCTTTATTTTGAGGAGTGAAATAAAATGCTGATAGAATATTCATTTCAGAAAAAAGCTGTTGGTGCTCATCTGTCGTTTCTTCTAAAGGCTCAGAGGTTTTGGCAGAAGTGTTTAATATTTTTGACGCAGTTCTTTTACAGGAAACAAACAATAATAGGGAAATTATAAAAGCGATTATTGTAATTGTCGCGAAAATGTTAACATACTTGCTTTCGATACCGGAGAACGCAGATGAAATCCACCCACCAGCGGCAATAGACATCAATGCAAATACTAAATCCGCAAGCCAGCTTTTCGACGACAGGGTGGCCAAATCATCTTTGGTGACAAGATGAAATACGACTTCTTTTTTTACAATTTTAGACTTAACTAACTCATCATTCATAAGGCATCCTCGCTATTTCCTATACAGGAGCAATCACGTCTAACGTCCGTCTAAAAGCCTTGACAAATTTCATATCAACTTCAGACGGGAGCAGACCGTTTGCAGGTTCAAGTTTATCATCCTTGCTTAAATAATACCAAAGAACTTCTGCTTTGGGCTTATCCATATCAAATATGTATTTCTTCTCTTTTTGATTGCCCATATCCAATTCTTCTAGGACTTTAGGCAATTTGAAGCCCATTTCCGGCAACAATTTATTTTCTTTTTCCACAAAAAGGTGATATTCCGTTTTGAACGTTTCAAAAACATCTTTCTCAAAAGAACTGGAATTATTTACGAACTGAGATTTGCAATTCATTTTCAATGAACACATTCCAGAATCTCGCACATGATGCATCAGGATCCCACCCAATTCACGTCCTCGTTCGTACTCCATCTTTATTTCCGGCAAAGAAGACATCGTAATTGCACGGCAAAAACAGTCCAGCAGCTCTACACACAAGACTGTGAAACTCGGCTTAATTCGGTCAATTCCGTCGGCAGCCCCGATTTCAAGGGTAATTTGATGTGCAACATTAGTAAACGCAACCAATTGCTCACGGATTCGAATAGAAACTTCACCAAAAGCCATTTCAAACAGATCATGCAATAATCGCATTTGAGATTCATTCTGTACTTCAAAATACTTTTCTAGGCCATTCAAAATGGGCAATGCAGTTTGGTTCGATTTTCCTGGCGGGACAGGAATTATCATCTGGATAAATTTTTGCAGATAGTAATTGCCAAAGGAAAACGACCCTTTTTTGTCAAAATAATTTTTCGAAGAATAGGTGCCCGGCCCCGATGTAACAATTGCGTTGGAAGTCATGTACCCTCGTCCGTACATTTTCGAAATGCCATCACAAAGTTCTTCCCGGTTTATTGCCGCAATTTGAATAAATTGGAACAAATCGTTCTCAGTATCGTAACAAATATGGTGCAGGCGTTCAAGGACCTTTATAGCATATTCGGGAATGCACCTATCTAATTCATCAATAACAAGGACAACTCCCCTGAATTCCAATTTGATTTCCAGCAACAATTGGTAAATAATCTCTATGGATTTTTTCAACAACTGATTAGAATCAAAATCCTTGGTCAGCAATTCAGCTTTGTCTTTGGATAAGGCTTCTCCCACATCTTTTTTAAGTTGATCAAGTTCAACACCTATTTCCTTAAAATCCACACCAAATTTATTCTTGGCGACCATAAACGAAATAGACTTGAAGAGGCTTAGGGCAATTTCCAACGTTTTCTTCTTTTTGCCCTCTTGGATAGTTTCAGACGATTTCAAGCCATTTAGCGCATCAACCAAAACAGAAAGAATCGCTTCCAATGGCTCTTCATAGTAATCATTTTGCCAGCAATTGTAATGGACGACAAAACAACCACACCCTTTCAGTTTCTTTTCAAGCATTTTCAAGATGAAAGACTTGCCACACCCCCATTTGCCATCAATAGCCAAAGAGCAACCTGCACGCTGGTCAACCTTGTTTGAGATAATCATCTCAAGCATTTCGACAAATTGAGTTCTTCCTAGTAAGTCTGCTCTTGCCATTTAATAAAATCTATTCAACTATCCACCAATTGTCAAATACAACTTCTTTTTTTAGCTTTAAAAGAGCAACCAATACGGCATCAAAGTGACAGCTTGGAAAGCTGACACACCAAAAACGGGAGTACAAAAATGCCTAAAAGAGGGGCATAGCCCCTCTTTTTTGCTCATTTTTCTTCGTCTAGCCCGTTTTATGAGGCGTTTAGCCCCTGTTTTCCTATATTTACCACATCATGACCTACTTGATGGTTGACATTTCTGGACGGAGTCCGGTTTACGATATTCCCTTGTGCGAGGCGTTGCACAGGGTATTGTCTCCGGAGCATCATGTAAGGCTGCTTGCCCCAAACATCAATCCTAAAGATGTCGATTTCGATTGCAAAAGGCTGTTCGGCATTCTCCCCCACAGGTTACAGAAAAGCAAGAGAAAACCTTTCCGCGCAATAAAGGCTTTAAGTGTCGCACTGAATTATATCAGCCTTATTGCTCGCGTTGCCCTGAAAAAGCCGGACATATTGCATTTTCAGTGGTTGCCTCTTGTCGAGGTTTCTACCATTGAAAGGATTTTTATTAAAATCCTGCGTTTCCTTGCGCCGAAGACCAAGTTCCTTTTGACAATCCACAATGTTTACCCGCATGACAGCAGCGAAGGGTATAAACAGGTTTACAGGGAGAGGTTTTCTAGAGTCAGTCCGTTCTTTGACAAGTTTATCGTCCACCTGGAAACAACAAAGAAGGAATTCTGTTCCGCTTTCGGGATATCGGCAGAGCGCGTCAAGGTTCTCCATCATGGGGTTTTAGCACCCAAGGGGCACGATACGGTCCGCCGCCAGCGCGGCAAAGTGCTAAAACTCATTATGTACGGCAACCAAAGCACTTACAAGGGGACGGACGTCTTTGTCAACGCTTTGACCCTGCTCCCACAAGGGTACAAGGATAAGGTTCACGCCCTAGTTGTCGGGAAAACGTATTCCAACTACTTGAATGAACTGAAAGAAAGGAAAGAAAACGCGAACATTGAATTCATTCCCGAGTATGTTTCTGACGAGGTCCTTTACAAACACATCGCCGATTCGGATATAATCGTCCTGCCCTATCGCGAAATTTCGCAAAGCGGAGTCCTTTTACTTGCATTGAGTACGAAACGTTTAATTATAACCTCAGACATTCCCAGTTTCAAGGAAACCCTTATGGGCATGGGCGAAAACACATTCTTTGAAAACGGGAATGCGGCAAGCCTGTCCAAGTTGATCGTAAAGTATGCAGATGGCTTGGTTGACGAAAGCAAGCAACTAGACTTTATCGAAAGTCTAGAAGCCAAGTACTCGTGGACGAATATTGCCGAAATGTATAAAAGCTTTATAAATGAACTGTAAGCAATAATTGCAGCAATCTGTCTTTTCTTATATTTTTCTATCTTTAGATTATGCCGTCGGCAAAGACAGTCACAACCAACTTCTTCTGGAGATTCTTCGAGCGATGTGGGACACAGCTCGTAACGTTTGTCGTGTCCATTATCCTAGCTAGGCTACTGGACCCGGCAGTTTACGGCGAAATCGCGCTGATAATGGTCTTTACCACAATTCTCCAAGTATTTGTCGATAGCGGGCTCGGCACAGCCCTCATCCAAAAGAAAAATGCCGACGACCTGGATTTTTCGTCGGTATTCTATTTCAATATCGTGGTCTGCCTGGTGCTGTACGGAGTCATGTTCGTGGCAGCGCCGCTCATCGCCAATTTTTACCATCTACCCCACCTGACGCCCGTCATCCGCGTACTGAGCCTGACACTCATCGTTTCCGGCGTCCGCAACATCCAGCAGTCCTACGTATCCAGAAACCTGATTTTCAAGAAATTCTTCTTTGCCACCATAGGCGGTACGCTAGGTTCTGCGGTGGTGGGCATTGCCATGGCATATATGGACTACGGCGTGTGGGCGTTGGTCGGGCAGCAACTCACTAATGTAACCCTCGGTACACTGATTCTCTGGGCAATCGTCCATTGGCGTCCCAAATTCATGTTCTCGTTACAACGGCTCAAAGAGCTTTTTAGTTATGGCTGGAAACTCCTTGTTTCGGCACTGATTGACACAGGCTACAATCATCTACGACACCTAATCATTGGACGACTATACACAGCAAAGGATCTCGCCTTTTACAACCAAGGGCACCTATTCCCTAATGTTATCGTAGCAAACATTAATTCTTCCATTGATAGCGTTCTGCTCCCAGCTATGGCTGCCGAGCAAGACAATAAAGAACGTGTCCGCGCCATGACTCGCAGGGCTATAAGCATAAGCACCTATATTATGATGCCCATGATGATGGGGCTAGCCGTGTGCGCAGAACCCATAGTGAGACTAGTGCTAACCGATAAATGGCTACCCTGCGTCCCATTTTTACGAGTATTCTGCTTTACATGCGCTTTTTGGCCAGTCCACACAGCCAACTTAAACGCAATAAAAGCCCTAGGACGTAGCGATTTATTCCTAAAACTTGAAATCTTCAAGAAAACCATAGGACTTGCAGCCGTTTTGATTACTATGAACATCAGCGTCATGGCCATGGCCTATAGCCTCTTCGTGACAAGCATCCTTGGACAAATCATCAACAGTTGGCCAAATAAAAAACTACTAGGTTACCATTATCTTGCTCAATTGAAAGATATGCTCCCACAAATTTTGCTCTCATGCATTATGGGGACCGCCGTTTATTCTATTAATTTCACAGGTCTAAACGACCTTGCCACCCTAACTCTACAGATTATTACAGGTATAGCAAGCTATACCATTCTCTCTAAGCTGTTCAAAATTGAGTCTTTTGCTTACATCTTAAGCGCAATAGCAAAGGTGCGAAACAAGAAAAATACAAAGGTTTAGCTATATTAGCTAGCATAAGAAGGATTTTTATGACTGACAAACCGATTACCGTCACATCCCCCCTGCTTCCCAACCTTGACGACCTTATCCCGATGCTCAAGGATATCTGGGACCGCAAGTGGCTCACCAACAACGGCCATTATCACAAGGAACTTGAAAAGGCCTTGGCGGAATATCTCGGCGTCAAGTATCTCAGCCTCTTTACTAACGGAACCCTGCCGCTGATTACCGCATTACAGGCCATGCGCATCACGGGCGAAGTAATTACCACCCCCTACAGTTTTGTGGCAACAACGCACTCTATCTGGTGGAACGGTCTAAAGCCGGTATTCGTAGATGTAGAAGAAGAAACAGGCAACATTGACCCCGAAAAGATCGAGGCCGCCATTACGCCCCACACCACGGCAATCATGCCCGTGCATGTTTACGGCACGCCCTGCAACACCAAGCGGATCCAGGAAATTGCGGACATTTACGGGCTCAAGGTGATTTACGATGCCGCACACGCCTTTGGCGTGCATGTGAACGGCGAATCCATATTGAAATCGGGCGACATGAGCACCCTCAGTTTCCACGCCACCAAGGTCTATACCACGGTAGAAGGCGGCGCCCTGGTTTGCCACGACGAAGCCACCAAGAAGCGAATCGACTACCTGAAGAACTTCGGCTTCGCCGGCGAAACGACCGTTGTCGCCCCCGGCATCAACAGCAAAATGGACGAAATCCGCTCTGCATTCGGGCTCTTGAACCTGAAACAGGTGGACAGCGCCATCGCGAGCCGCAAGGCTACCGCCGAAAAATACCGCGAAGCCCTCAAAAACATTCCCGGCATCCGCATGCTCAAGGACATAGAAGGCGTGCGTCACAACTATTCCTATTTCCCGATATTTATCGACGAAAAACAATACGGCATGAGTCGCGAAGCCCTTTACGAAAAACTCAAGGAAAACAATATTTTCGGTCGCCGCTATTTCTACCCGCTTATCAGCACCTTCAGCGCCTACAAGGGCTTGGAATCGGCAAACCCCGCCAACCTGCCCATAGCCCACAAGTTGGCCGACCAGGTGCTTTGTCTGCCCATGTTCGCCGGGCTCGACGAGGAATCCGCAAACAGAGTAATCGATATAGTATTGAAAAAATAGAGACGCAATATGAAAAAGCTGATGCTACTTGGCGGGTTGCGTTATCTGCTCCCTGTAATCGAAGAAGCCCACAAGCTGGGCATCTATGTGATTACTGCAGACTATCTGCCGAACAATATTGCACACAAGTATTCTGACGAATATTGCAATGTGAGCATCATCGACAAAGAAGCCGTACTTAAAGCAGCCCAGGAACTGAAAATCGATGGAATCCTTTCGCACGCAGTGGACCCGGGCGTTGTTTCAGCTGCGTATGTGGCCGAGAAAATGGGGCTGCCGTTCCAGTGCAGTTACAAAGCTGCTTGCATTCTACAAGATAAGTCGCTATTCCGCAAGTTCCTTGCCGAAAATGGTTTCAACTGCCCCAAAGCAAAAGGCTACGACAACGCCGATGACGCTTTAAAGGATGTCGATTACTTTAATTGGCCTGTGATTGTAAAACCCGTGGATTCTGCAGGCAGCAAGGGCGTTACGAAAGTTGAGGATAAAGCCGATTTACAGAATGCTATTGAAACCGCACTTTCCGCCTCACTCTCTAAACATTTCGTAATTGAAGACTTCTTGGACAAGGTGGGAGCACAGTCTAGCGCAGACATTTTTACTGTTGACGGCAAACTTGTTTACCCAGCCTATTCAGACCAATTATTCGACAAAGAAGCGGCGAATCCCTATACGCCCGCCATCGAGATATGGCCCGCCTCCATGGAGCAGAAGTTCCAGGACGACCTGACCGCACAACTGCAGCGTCTGTTCACGCTTCTCGGCATGAAATCGGGCATCTACAACGTGGAAAGCCGCGTGTGCTCTGATGGCAAGGCGTACATCATGGAAGTGAGTCCCCGCGGCGGCGGAAACCGCATCGCAGAATTACAAGACATGGCGACAGGGCAAAAATTAATCCAAAATGAAATCAAGAAAGCCCTTGGCATGTCACTAGACAACATCACAGCACCCGAATACGATGGAATCTGGTGCAACTATATTTTGCATTCCTCCAAAGAAGGCATCCTCAAATCTGTCGATATAGATTCTGATTTCAGGGAAAAGTATGTACGCGATATAGGTTTAATCGTAAAGCCAGGTGAAAGGATTCTGCCTTTTACAGGTGCAAACACCTCCCTCGGCACGTTATTCTTGAGATTTGAGAGCCGAAAAGAATTGAATAATGTAATTCAAACAATTAATGATGCCGTTCTGATAAATTTGGAGTAGCCAATGGACATTAATGCATTTTTTCTTCGCTGTCGTTTTTGGTTGAAAGATTTTTTCAAGGGATCGCCTATACGGAATCCTTATAAAGAAATTAAGTATATCCAGGAAAATTCCTTTGAAAAGGGGCTTCCAATACGTCAGCAACATCTGCGTCAATTACTGGACTTCGCAGCAAAAAACACACAGTTTTATAAGGGCTTCGAAGGTAAACCGTTAACGGATTTTCCCGTAATGAATAAGAACTCCCTTCTGGAACATTTCAACGAGATTGCTGTTGAGAAAGAAAAAATTCCAGGGCAAGTAGGAGATATTCATATACAAACAACATCTGGTTCTACGGGAACCCCATTCAAAATCCCTCAGGACACCTTGAAAAGACAGCGCAGAATTGCCGAATTAAAATACTTTGGAGCCATTGCCGGGTTTAAGACCCACGAAAAACTGATACACCTACGGACTTGGAACCGCTGGCAGCAAAAAACTGCAAAGCAGATTAAAACAGAGAATATCATTCCCTTCGACATCGCTAGAATGGCTGATGAAGATCTAAAAAGACTCTGTGAACTTATCATATCTTCCAAGGCAGTTTGCTTAAGGGGTTATGCATCGTCTCTAGGGAAACTGGCTGAATACGCTAATGGGAAAGGATATAAGTTTCCTCGCTTGAAACTGGCAATAGCAGGGGCAGAAGCCTTGCAAGACGATACAAGGGCATTGTTTAAGAAAGTCATGCATGCAGACATACAATCCCAATATGCCAATGAAGAATGCGGCATAATGGCCCAAGAACGAGTCCCTACAAAGGAATCTGACAACCCGATGTATTGGAACCATGCCGGTTATTTTTTCGAAATATTAAAATTTGATTCCGATGAACCTGCCGAATATGGAGAGATTGGCCGAATTGTCATTACGGATTTGCATAACTATGCATTTCCTTTAATTCGCTATGATAACGGAGATACAGCTATGCAGTTGCCTCCTGACGAACATAGCAATGGCTACCCTATAATTGGAAAACTCTACGGTAGACGATTTGACCTGACATATTCCACAGCGGGTGTCGCCATATTTCCTCTCACCTACGGACGGATTCTGAAACATTTTGACAACATTGCGCAATGGCAATTCGTCCAAAACAGTAAAAAGGAATACACCCTAAACTTGATTATGCGTGGTGACGACTCAAACCTACCCTCTATAATCAACCAGTTAAAGGAATATCTGGGCTCTGATGCCGACATCAAGATTAGCAAAGTTGAAGATATTCCTGTTTTAGCATCAGGAAAACGTAAACCAGTTGTCAACAACTGGAAAAAAAATTGACGGCAGACCTATGGAACGCGAAATTGGTGGATATTTGAACTTAGAATTGAGCCCTAAAGCAAGCTCTCTTCACCAGGCCGGCTTTTTTGTAAACAGTGGACGCCATGCAATCGAGTATTGCATACGAACCATTCCGAACATGAAAAAAATCTGGCTTCCCTATTTTACTTGTAGGGTAGTCTCCGTACTTGAGCAAAAAATGGGTATTCAGGTAGAACGTTACCATATAAATCGTAATCTTGAGATAGCAGACGAAATAATCCTTGGCGATAACGAGTATCTGTTAGTCACCAACTATTTCGGGATAAAGGACGCCTACATTGATAAACTTGCAAAAAAATACGGCAATCGGTTAATTATTGACAATGCCCATGCCCTTTTTAAATCACATATCCCTGGAACAATGACTGCATATAGTCCACGGAAAGTGGTGGGGATCCCTGACGGAGGCATTGCTTTTACTTGTTTTCCTTCTCTAGATGTGAAGTTGGAATACGACATGTCCTACGATAGATGTTCTGCATTTATAAAAAGATACGACTTGGGATCTGCAGCAGGGTATGCAGACTCCAAAGAATGCAATAAAGCCATTGAAAAACAACCCCTGAAAAAAATGTCACGCTTTACCAGTGCCCTGTACAATTCTATCGATTTTGATAGGGTAAAGGCTATACGACGGAACAACTTTCGCCTGTTGCACGACCATCTATGTTTTAGGAATGCCTTCAAAATACCGGAAATGGGATCCTTTGAATGTCCTTTAATATATCCCTATATTAGCAAAGACGAAAAACTGAAAGATTTCTTAATCAGCAATGGAATATTTGTCGCAACCTACTGGCCTTTTGTAATTGACAATTGCCATCCTGATAGCGTAGAAGTAGACTTGGCCCGGCATATAGTGGCCTTGCCCATTGACCAAAGGTACGGAGAAGAGGAGATGAATTTTATAATTGAAAAGGTGGATGAATATGAAAGATAGTCGCGTTTATCTAAGGGCTCTTGAACCAACTGATTACAAGACGTCCATTAACTGGCGCAGGGACGATGAAATCTGGGGTATGCTAGGCGGAACAAAATACTTTGTTTCTGAAGCCTACGAAAAACAGTGGGTGGAAAAATCCATCTTTGATAGCAAGGATGTCAAGTTAGCTATCTGCCTAAAAGAAGATGACCGGTATATCGGCAATGTTTATATGACCAACATTGATATGCAGAAACAGTCTTGCCATTCTCATGTCTTGATTGGAGAGAAGGATTGCTGGGGAAAGGGGTACGCCGTGGAAGCATTAACCCTCCTATGCGATTATATGTTTTCAGAACGAAACATCCACAGAATTCAGGCCATTGTTCTGGAAAGTAACCAAGCCTCACTAAAAATGCATCAAAAATGTGGTTACAAAATAGACGGATTGATGCGAGACTCTGTTTTTAAGGACGGGAAATTTCAAAATCAATACATTCTATCTTTATTGAAAGATGATTTTGAGGTTTGAAATAAAAAAAATGATTAACCGTACACAAAAAGAAATTACAAAACATTGGCCAAAGGAATGGGATACCCCCGTTGTCAGTATTCGTTGCATAACATATAACCACGAGCCATATATTGCCCAGGCCTTAGATGGTTTCCTAATGCAAGAAACCGATTTCCCCTTTGAAATTGTTGTTCACGACGACGCTTCAACCGACAACACGGCAAATATTATTCGGGAATACGAAACGAAATATCCCCAAATTTTAAAACCTATCTACGAAACAGAAAATCAATTTTCGAAAAGAGATGGCTCACTTGGAAGAATAATGAATGCAGCTTGTCGAGGGAAGTATATTGCCCTATGCGAAGGCGATGATTACTGGACTAAATCATACAAATTACAAAAACAAATTGATTTTTTAGAAAGAAATTCTCAATATTCTGCGAGCGCTCACCAAAGCACACTCATCGGGAACGGATCAGGACCATTTCGTGAAAAAGTCAATTCAACGATAACAATGAATGATTTGATTTCAAACTCAAGACTTTTCCACACCGCATCCTTTATATATAGAAGAGAGCAAATTTATTCGTTACCCGGTCCAACAAAAACAAATTCTGTCGTTTCGGGCGACAAACTTATTTTTCTCAAAGCAGCCACTTTTGGTCCTATTTATTATTTTGATGACGAGATGTGCATTTATCGCAAACACGCTAGTGGGGCTTCTTCAACAACTACACTTCAGCACATGCGCAAAGATCTCAACATAGTTTCTTACATGAAAGAAATATACCCTAAATTTCCAAAATACCGGTATTTATCTTTTTTATACGGAACATTCGCTTATTACCCCAAAGATATCACCCGAACAAAAAAAGCGTTTTATTTACTCCTTTCACTCATCTTCTCATTCTCCTACTTCCCAGAGAATATCAAAGTTTTAGCAAACAAAGTGAAAAACGTTTATGGGAAATAACCTGCTAGTTTTTTTTCTTTTATTTATCAATCTATATTTCCCAATCAATCCTGTTCTCATTACAGGGATTGACATTATTTTTGCTTTTTGGTATTGCAAAAACACACAAATTGCACCATTTCTGTTTCTTATTATATCAAGCTTTCTTCTTTTATTCACATCCATCATCTCTTTTGTTGCAGCAGATGCACCAGAATACCAAGTCATATTCAAATACATTAGAACATTCATTTCAACAATAGCGATTATAACAATCGCGCAAAAAATAGAACTTTCGCCAAAACCCTTTGTAAGGTTGATTTCAATTGTATTATGTTGCCATTTAATTGCAATCGTACTACAAATAATCCACCCGCCACTAGGGCCAATTATGGCCCCATACTTTAATTTTACAAGAAAAATTTCATTTCTTGAAACAATACAATTACGTAAATTAGGGCTCTGCGGAGGATACGATGCCGCGTCAATGATTCTCGCATCATCGCTAATTTTCTACTATCTAAATTACATAGTCAAAAAAAATATCGTATTTTTTATTTTAGCCCTAACTTCCGTCTTTTTAACATTGTTTGTATCTCGACTAGGAATGGCCCTTTCTACCATTATTTTATTCTGTTTTTCCATTTATTCCATAAGAAAGAAAGGGGCAGTTCGAGCAACGGGAGTCGCTTTAATGCTTGTCGTCCTCTTTTTTGCAACAAATATTTTGTTACCTATTTTAGCAAACACAAATAGTTTGCTAATCAACATATCAACATCTTCCGCAAACGATATCAGTTACTTTACGCAAGATTACAGATCTACAAATGGCAGCGTAGAAGCACTTACAAACGAGCACCTCATTGTGTACAAAAACTTAGATTTCTTTCAATTAATTTTTGGTGCCGGGAACTCATCCGAGTCAGACATCGGGTACATCCAATTACTTTTTCAGGTTGGCTTAACCGGACTGTTTATAATTATCATGATGCATATTTGGGCCACCAAAAGAACAATCTACGCGCACCCTATAAACGAAGACATGAAAATACTGCAGTTATTCTGTGTCTTTTATATAATACTGCTCTCGATTTTCAATTACAAAATACTTTTGCTATATAGTCGAGGTTTTTACGACTTCTACATTCTCTGCTTTGTTTATTACATCACCACACAAAAGAAATTAGAAAAACGGTTTATAAACAACACACCTTTATTGACGGAAAGACTTTAAATACTCTATAGATTGTTTTTTCCACTTATATTTAACTCTTTGATTGATAAAACTGGTGGTTTGATTTTCATTATGAACCACATTTAATCTTGAGTCAAAATAAATTTTCTTCCCATTTTTAATAACAAGTTCCGCTATAAAAATTTCTTCATCATACATAAAAATTTTGTTATCCTCAGCCAATAATGCTTTAATACATTCCTCAACAAGAACGAAACAAGAGCCATGGACTCCATAAACAAAACCAGAATTTAACAAGACATGTTTCGGCTTGAAAATTTTTCGTTTACACCAATGCAAAAAGAAATAAAAAGAATACGTTAAATAATTCGTAAAAATAAAATCATGTAATTTTTTATTCAGAATTGATGGACGGTTAACGCAAAATGGATTCTGGTGATAACCAGTTTCTGCCAAAACAATATCCGGTCCAACGCACCATATACTCTCATCTTTGATTACCAATATATTTTCAAAAAAATACTCTGAAGAGAACTCAATATCCGTATTTGAAATTATTCCCCATTTATAGGAATCTTTTTGATTTCTAAATCCATACAAGCAACCATTAAGATATCCAAGGTTTTCTTTTGGAATATAGACTTCACTCAATTCATATTCTTTTTTTAGTTTTTTAGAAAAATACTCTGGATTAGAACAAGAATTACACGTTACAACAAGTTTTATTCGGTCTGCTATTGTTTGTTTTCGTAATCCCTGTGCAAACTGGATAACTTCTTTTTCATTATTGTAACAAGCAACAGATACAACAAAATCTATCATAACACCTCATAAGCTAGGTGAAAATCACCTTGTACTTTCAGCTTTTTCCCAAACAGGTTTAGACTTCCCAGTAATGATATTCACAACACCTTTCCATTGCGCCACAACAGTCATACAATAGTAAAAAACAATCTTCACCAATCTATTAGAACCTCTCGTAATCAATCCTAAAAGGGCAATTAGATAAAACAGAGCCTGTAATCCTAGAGTGACCTTCCAAAAGAGACATCCAAGAACAGCCATAGGAATGTTTACCGCGAGTGCAGTAAGATGCACCAGCCAAAGAAGGTAACGGCAAGTTCTGTGTCCAAAATAGAAATACGAGAACCACCGATAAGAAATAAAATTAAACACACAAACATTAGGGCAAATACCCGTCAAAATATCTCGATTCATTCGAACTTTGCGTTTGAACTCATCCTCATCTATTTCACCCGCCTTTTCATAAGCAATAGCATCAGGATTATACAACGCTCTTTTCTTGCTCAACGCATACACAAAGGGGAAACTAGAATCGTGGCATTCAATCGGAGGAACATCGATATAATATTCGTTCCGTACAGCATATATGGCTCCATTGCCGGCAGTAATTGTTTGAAGCTTACTTTCAATGTTCCTACACATCAAATCAAGTTTCCAGTAAAAGCCCTCTGAATTCGCAGTATTATTTCCATCCGTATTAACATATCGAAGTTGACCGGTGACATACGCTACAGACGGATCAGTAAAATACGACACAAGCTCTCTAACCGCATTCGCTTCAAACATCGCATTCGCATCTGTCATAACAAGTATTTCTGCATTACACAACTTTTGCGTTTCATTCTGCGCATTAGTCTTTCCATAATGTTTTTCTGACTTGTGAATGCGAATCCTGCGCTCTGGATGGGCCGCAATAAAAGCTTCAACAATTTCATCAGTCTTGTCTGTTGAAAAATCCGAAGCTATTAGGAAATCAATTTTTTCAGCGGGATACTCAATATTTAGAAGATTCTGAAGTTTATCTGCTATGACAGATTCTTCATTATGAGCGACAACCATAATTGACACAGTCGGTTCATAAGAATAATCTTTTTCATTTACCTTTTTAGACATTTTGCTTAAAACAACCAATGATAACGGATAACCGACCATTGCCCAAAAAGCAACAAATACAGCAATGCACCATATAATTGTTAAAACAAGCATTCAGTCAACCTTAGCAAAATTAGTTAGTCTTCTTAATTGCAATCTCGTTATATTTCATCATATAGATGCCATCGTCATAACATCCAAGGTTAGGCTTATTCTCTATGCCCTTAAGATTATTTTCAATAAGAACCATATGGTTGCAGCCACATTCAAAAGCATGCGGATAGCCACCACCAAAACGGGGATTCACTTCAGAAATGTAGTATTCGCCATCTATGTCAAAAATGTCTATATCTATTTGTCCGGTAAAGCCACTTTCTTCAACGAATTTTTGAATCAGCGCAAAAAGCTTAGGATCCTTAAAAGATACTGCCTTGTCCGTTTCGCCCGCTCGCATTACAATCTTTTTCTTGGTGAAAATCGATACGACTTTCTTGCTAATCATATCAATATATACATCCGCACCGATTTCCTGACCTTTCAAGAATTCCTGTATCATCATTCCTTCGGAATGGGTGCATAGCAAATCAACAGTTTTTTTATCCTGTGCCTTAGAAATTGCAATACTGGCACTTCCGCACGACGGTTTAACAAACACAGGATAACTGATTTTGCCCTTTTCCAAATCAGCATAAAACTTTGCTGGGTCCATGTAGGACTTTGCGCACTTGTAGCCATGTTCAACTAGCCAATTATACATCTTGAATTTATCAAGGCTTCGTTCGCATAGTTCAAAACTAGAGCCGATGATTTTTACACCAGCATCATCAAACAATTGGTGGTTCTTCGCTAGCAAGTTAAGTTCCGGATCAATCAGAGAAAGAACGCCATCAATTTGTTCTTTCTTGCAAATATCAAGGATTACATCAAGGTAACCATCCGCAGTAATGCGAGGAACAATGTAATACTTATCGGCATCAAAAAGTGCTGGGGCAATATCACTACAGTCTGTAGCAACAATTTTGCCATCCTTAAAGGACCTCTTAAAATACTGGACAACCTTATTACGGGTTCCTGCCGAAAGAATCAACATGTTCATTTTTCTTTATCTCCGATACAACGGCTTTTATATTCTGCAACAGTCCATCTGTCACGAGCCTTTATGATATGCTCCCCTTCTTTCACATAAACGGCAGGAAACCATTTAATGAAAAGCGGAGAAAGGCACATTGTGTAGGCTCCAACCTTATGGTAAACGATTTGGTCGTTTGTCAATATTTCCAGTTCATTTGAAAGTTCAAATAAACGATCATGTTCCATACATGTAAAACCAGAAACAATCTGTCGTTCGAAAACTTGGCGAGGTTCAGAACCAATTCGGACAATTTCCTTGAAGTACGAGGACTTCGTCATTAAAGGGTCAATTTGAGTCCTGCTTCCATCTGTTACTATAAAGGTATTTCGGGTTGTTCTTTTCACATCAACAACGGACGTATAGTAATCTACAGCAGCACCAATTAGCGCCATACCAGGTTCAACGATCAACGCGGTTTCTTCCGGGTCAAAGCATTGTTTCAAAATTCCCGCAACCATGTCAAAATATTCAGGAAACTGCGGTTTGGAGCTTAATCCCCCAAAAAAGCCGCCACCAATATCGACATACTTAAGTTTCAGCCCATATTTTTCCGAAATCTCAACAGCTGTCTCTGCAATTGCCCTGTAGATATCAGGCATTCTTGTCTTGGAACTCTTATGGAGATGTAATCCAACAACTTTTACACCTTTTTCTTCAATTTTATCGATTGCCCTTTTTAATTCGCCATTTTCATAACAAAAACCGAATCTTTCGCCATCTTCACCACATTGTGTCTGCCCCGGACACTTTGATTCAAGATCAAAATTAACACGTATGCCGACTTCATAATTATTGGGCTCAAGTTCTGCAAGCCAATTGATTTCATATTCGGCGTCAATATTGACTATAGAATGATTGCGGACCGCCTCAAAAAAAGTTTCTTTAGATTTTGCAATACCATTGTATATGAGTTTGTCGGCACCTACCGACTTAGCAAGCTCATATTCATCATCCGAAACAACCTCCGCATAACAACCATTATCACGAAAATACTTTATCACCCAAGGGAAAGCATTCGTCTTATAAGAATAGCCAACTATATAGTTACCCCAAGACCTTTGAAGGGCATTCTTCAATTTATGCAATTCTTCGTCAAGAAAATCCTTATTAATTACGAAATATGGCGTTTTGAGGCTATTCATTTGCTTGCTACGCCTCCACGTTCAATATCAAGATATTCTTCATCGGCAGCCTCAGAATCGGGAGAAACATCTTCTCTGCAAACGACTTTTTTTATGGTCAGAAAAATAATCTTGATGTCTTCTAAAAAAGAAATGCTATTCACGTACTGAACATCTAAAGCCAACCGTTGGTCCCATTTCACATAGTTCCTACCACTAATTTGAGCAAGTCCACTCAAACCAGGACGAACATCATGTCGATGTTTTTCCGTTTCTGTGTAATAAGGGAGGTATTGAACCAAAAGCGGACGCGGACCTATAAGCGACATGTCGCCCTTGAGGATGTTGAAGAGTTCGGGCAGTTCGTCGAGGCTGGTGGAGCGCAGGAACTTGCCGTAGGCGTTCAGCCGCAGGTCGTCGGGGAGCAGGTTCCCCTGCGCGTCCTTCTCGTTCGTCATGGTGCGGAACTTGACGAGCCTGAATATCTTTTCGCCCTTGCCGGGGCGGGGCTGCGTGAAGAAGGGGTTGCCATGCATCTTGACGGCGCCGAGGACGGTGAGCACGAGCAGCAGCGGGCTCAGGGCGAGAATC
>OCVV011316445.1_pt1 | contig 21780 bp, 18 predicted proteins | sample 1539721 | NCBI WGS metagenome assembly OCVV01 (sample SAMN02144230, study PRJEB22623) | gut metagenome | biome: sheep rumen | host: Ovis aries | place: New Zealand
CGGCATCCATGATGCTCTTGATACGCTTGCCGAGCTCGGTCTGCTCGGCAATCTCCTTGCGGAGCAGGTCGCCGGTCGAGACGTGCGTCAAGCCGTAGTGCTCCACGATGAAGTCGCTCTGGGTGCCTTTGCCGGCACCGGGGGCTCCGAAAATGACGATATTTTTCATTGTTGTCTGTTTTTAGTAGATAAGGAGGTAAGTAGCTTAGTAGTTAAGGCAAATGCTTTGGTCTTCGTTTTTGGTAGTTAAGTAGGTAAGTAGTTATCGCTTCGCTCGCCTTTGCAGGCAGTAGTCAAGGCCAATGCTTTATGTCTACACGATGCGACAGGCACTATTGCCTTAACTACTTACCTACTTAACTACTTACCTACTGTCTACTTACCTACTCACATTATTTCACCGAAAGGATCTCGATGTCGAACACCAGGGTAGAGTAGGGGGGAATGGTGGGGGCACCCTGCGAGCCGTAGCCCATGGCCGAGGGGATGATGAGCTGCAGCTTCGTACCCTCGGGCTGGCCCATGACACCCTCTTCCCAGCCGGGGATGAGGCCCATCTGGCCCACCACATACTTCAGCGGCTCGTGGCACTGCATGCCGGCGGCGGCGCAGTCAGCCTCGTTGCTCGAGTCGAACACCGTGCCGTCCAGCAGACGACCCGTGTAGCTGATGGTCACCTCGCGGCCCACGGCCACAGCCTGACCTTTACCCTTCTTGTTGACAATCACATAGAGTCCTTTGGCGTTGGGCTGGGCCTTGATGCCGTGATCCTTCACGTAGGCGGCAATCAGCTCGGGCTCCTGCTCGCGGGCCTTCTCCATCTCCTGCTCGTAGTTGGCCTGCTCCTCGGCAAACTCCTCCTTGGTGACGATGTCCTGCAGGTTGATCTCGTAGTAGAACTTCATGCCTTTGCCCTGCTCGTACATGGGGGGCATCTGGTTGGGCTGCATGAACTTGGCCATCGAGTCGGCCTCGACGGCGAAGGTGGCGCGGTCGCCCTTGTGCATCATCAGGATGCCCTCGTGCAGCACGCCGTCGTACATCGGTATGGCGGGCATCAGGCGCTCGGTGCGGCCCGCGTTGGTGCGCAGCACCGTGCTGTCGAGGCGGATGGTCATCTCGCCCACCAGCACGTCGCCTTCCTGCACCTGCACGGAGTCTTTGCACTGCTGCTCGAAGCGGTAGTACAGCCCCTCGTCGGTCTGTTTAAAGCCCTTCATGTCGCTGCTGCCACAGGCGGCCAGCAGCATGGTCCCTGCCACCAGTGCGGTGGCCATTCTGATCTGTTTCATCATTGTTCTATTGTTGTTATTTGTTTCTTAGATATTTGTCCATCAATCAATTCCAGTCTCCACCTGGTATACCAGCACCGTGCGCGAGCCTATGCGGTCGCCGTCGCCCACCACGCCGTAGGCCATCTCCGACGGCACGATGACGCGCGCCGTCGTGCCGCGGTGGAGGGTGCGCAGCGCGACGTCGAGTCCGCGTGTGGGCTGCAGGCGCCCCACCACGACGGTGTCGCGGCGCCAGCCGTAGAGCTCCTCGCCTCCGAGGGTCTCCACGCGGTAGCGCAGCGCCACGGTGTCCTCGTAGCCGAGGGCGGCGCCCATGGGCACCTCGCTGTTCGCGTACTCCGCCACCCACACGCCGCCGTCGATGCGGTCTTTCTTCCACCCGCGACGCTCCAGGTAGGAGTCGATCTGCTGCGCCTCGCTCTGGGCGATGATGCGGTTGGCGCGGATCATGCTCTCACGCAGGCTGTCGCCCTTGGGGGCGGCGCCGACGTCGTAGGTGGGCACCTCGCGGCAGGCCACGGCCAGCAGGCACAGCAACGGCAGCAGAATATGTCTCGCAGATCGCATTCGTCTTAACTTCTTTAACTTCTAATTTTTAACGGCGAATTACTCGAATTACACGAAGCTACGCAGGTCAATTTTCAGCGAATTACTCGAATCGCCCACAGCCGGTAATGTCTTAACTTCTATAACTTCTTAACTTCTTTAACTACTTATTTTAACGGCAAATTACTCGAATCGCCCACAGCAGTATTGTCTCTCACTTCTTTCACATCTTTCACTTCTTTCAATTCTCAATTCTAAATTCTAAATTCTTAATTCTCAATTCCCAGTTTCTCCTTCACCCTCTGCACCGTCTCTTCCAGACTGACCGTGCTTGTGGCGCCGGCAGCCCGCTTGTGGCCGCCGCCGCCGAAGAGGTCGGCCGCCAGCCGGTTGACGTCGTACACCTCCTTCGAGCGCAGCGAGAGGCGCACCTTGCCATCCTCTTCGCGCACCAGGATCCCGCAGTCCACCGCCCGCAGCTTCATCACTTCGTTGATCAGCCCCGTCAGTTCGTGGCTCTGCACGCCGGCATCGGCCATGTCGCTGGCCGTCAGCACCATCAGGGCCACCTGCCGCTCGGCATACACCCGCAGCCGGTGGGCCATGGCGAAGCCGAAGAAGCGCAGCCGCGCCTCGGTAAAGACGTTCTTGATCTGGCGGTTCACCGCCATGGGGTCCACGCCGTAGCGCAGCAGGTCGGCCGCCGCCAGGTAGACGCTCGGCCGGTCGTTGCTGTAGCTGAAGGTGCCCGTGTCGGTGCAGATGCCGGCATAGAGGCACGTGGCCGCCTCGCGACCGAAGGCTTCCTCGCCCAGCGCCGCGCGCATCAGCCAGTAGACCAGCTCGCAGGTGCTCGAGGCCTCGTGCTCGCTGACCACCGTGTCGAACACCCCCGGCTCGGGATCTATGTGGTGGTCCACCAGCACCTTGCGCGCCTTGCTGGCCCGCAGCGCCTCTTCCAGGCACCCCGTGCGGCTCAGGCTGCTGATGTCGAGCCCCACCACGAGGTCGGCCTCGGCGATGGCCTGGCGGCAGCGCTCGCCGTCGGCCTGGCCGCTCAGGATGCGGTCGGCCCCCGGCAGCCACGCCAGGTCGTCGGGCACCCCGTCGGGCAGCATCGGCGTCACCGCGACCCCCGTGGCAGCCGTCAGCAGGGCCGTCAAGCCCGCCACCGCCCCCACGGCGTCGCCGTCGGCGTTCGTATGGGCCACCAGCACCGTCCGCGCGGCCCCTCGCAGGGCGGCACGCACGCCGTCGACGTCCCATTTCGTGTCGAACCTGATCTCGTATTTCCGTTCTATCTGCATGTCATACACGAGGTTATACCCATCCGAGGACCCTCTGTTCCGTCTGCAAATATACGATATTTTCGCATTACGTAAATATATTGTTAACTTTATTTTTCAACATCCCCGCCCCGTCCGTCGCCGCTTTCGCCGCCCGATGCACCCCCTCCGCCAGGCCTTGATTCCCTGCCAACTACCTGATGACTCCCTGATGACTCCCTGATGACTCTCTTAAAACCAGGGCAAAACCCTTGCCCAGTAAGCGTTTTGCGAAGTCGCCAGCGAGGATTTGCCCGTTTTTCGCTGCACCGCATTGTCCCACAACGCATTACAGCGACGCCTCCGAATCGGTTTTTTGCGGTTATGTTAAATAGAAACGGCTCAAATGTGAAATTAACAAAAAAAATTTAACATTTTGCACAATAAAATACAAGTTCCCGTGTTATTCGTGTACCAAATCACTGAACCGAGAGGGTGAATAATCAACCGATCACTTAACATCAACGTAATATGAAAGCGGAGATTAAGACACCAAAAGGCACCATGCATGTGACCCTCTACGAGAAAGAGGTACCGGGCACGGTGGCCAATTTCGCCAAGCTGGCCCGCAGCGGTTTCTATGACGGCCTGCGCTTCCACCGCGTGATTCCCGATTTCGTCATCCAGGGCGGATGCCCCTTCAGCCGCAACGCGGGCGATCCGCGCGTGGGCACCGGCGGCCCCGGCTGGACCATCAAATGCGAGACCTCGGCACCCCTGCAGCGCCACGACCGCGGCGTGATGAGCATGGCCCACGCCGGCAAGGACACCGGCGGCAGTCAGTTCTTCATCTGCCACAACCGCACCAACACACAGCACCTCGACGGGGTGCACACCTGCTTCGGGCGCGTCGACGAGTCCGACTGGACCGTGATCGACAAGATCCGCCCGGGCGACCTGATTGAGTATATTAAGATAATCGATTAACACGGTTTACTATGAATCTCGGAATTAAATTATTGGTGGCCGAAGACGACCCCAATCTGGGCACCATCCTCAAGGCCTATCTGACCCAAAAGGGCTACACCGTTGTGTGGACCAAGGACGGCGAAGAAGCCCTCAACAGTTTCGACGAAGAAGATGTCGATGCCTGCATCCTCGATGTCATGATGCCCGTCAAAGACGGCTTCACCGTGGCTAAAGAAATACGCAAGGTGGACAAGAAAGTACCCATCATCTTCCTGACCGCCAAGAATATGGAAGAAGACAAGCTCAAAGGCTTCGACGTGGGTGCCGACGACTACATCACCAAGCCCTTCTCGATGGAAGAGCTCCTGGCTCGCCTCAACGCCACCATGCGCCGCTCCTTCAACGAGGACCGCCCCGACAAAAACGTGTTCCGCATCGGCAACTTCACCTTCGACTATGTGCACCAGACCCTGTCCATCGGCGACGATGTGCAGCGCCTGACGGCCAAAGAGTGCGACCTGCTGCGCATCTTCGCCATCAACTTCAACCAGCTCGTGGACCGCAACACCACCCTGCAGAAGATCTGGAAGGACGACAGCTACTTCGCAGCCCGCTCTATGGACGTGTATATCACCAAGTTGCGCAAGTACCTCAAGGCCGACCCGACCGTCGAGATCGTCAACGTGCACGGCGTCGGATTCAAGCTGACTCATAAGGAACAGTGAGGCTGACGTTCTTGGGCACGGGTACCTCGCAGGGGGTGCCGGTGATCGCTTGCCGCTGCCATGTCTGCTCTTCGGCCGACACGCGCGACAATCGGCTCCGCACCTCGGCGCTGCTGTCGACCGACAGCGGCCGCCATATTCTGTTCGATATCGGACCCGACTTCCGGCAGCAGATGCTTCGCCACAAGGTGGACCATCTCGATGCCATCCTGATCACCCATGCCCACCGCGACCACGTAGGCGGACTGGACGACATACGCTCGTTCAACTACGTGCAGCACAGAAAGATGGACATCTTTCTTAATGCAGAGGCTGAAGTGGCTGTCCGCCGCGATTACCACTACATCTTCGAGCCGCACATCTATCCCGGCCTCCCCGAGGCCAACCTGCACACCGTCGATGGCGATCCGTTTCAAGCAGCCGATGAGGTGATCACCTCTATCCGGGTGATGCACAAGGATCTGCCAATCCTGGGTTACCGTGTCGGCAGGCTAGCCTATATCACCGACGCCAACCTCATCCCTCCGGCCGAAATGGAGAAGCTGCGCGGCGTGGACACCCTGGTGCTCAACGCGCTCCGCAAGGAGAAGCACTTTTCGCACTTCTGCCTCGCCGAGGCGCTCGAGGTGGTTTCGCAGGTCAAACCCCGCCAAGCCTTCCTGACCCACATCAGTCACGAGATGGGCCTCCACGCCGACGTGCAGCGCGAGCTGCCCGACGGGGTCTTCCTGGCCTACGACAATCTGGAGGTCGCCGTATGATGTTAAGCGTCTGCATACCCGTCTACAACTACGACGCCACCCCGTTGGCCCGCAGTTTGATGTCCCAAGCCTCCGCCGTGGCGGACGGCATGGAGCTGGTATGCATCGACGACGCCTCCGCCCCCGAATGGCGCGAGCGCAACGCTCAGCTGGCCCAGTGGGGCCGATACGTGCAGCTCGACCACAACGTCGGGCGCGCGCGTATCCGCAATATGTTTCTCGATCACAGCAGCGGCGACTACCTGCTTTTCCTCGATGTCGACTCCGAAGTGGGCGAGGGGTTCCTGGCCCGCTACGTCAAGGTGCTGCAGGAGGGCTGTCCGGCCGTCGTCGTCGGGGGGCGGGTCTACGACCGCCGCGGCGACAACCGGCAGCATCGCCTGCGTTATCTCTATGGCACCCGGGTGGAAAGCCAGCCGGCCGCCTGGCGACGCGCACACCCGTACCGCTCGTTCATGAGCAACAACTTTGTGGTGCGCCGCGATGTCTTCGGCCAACTGCCTTTCGACGAACGCATCAGCCGCTACGGTCACGAGGACACTCTCTTCGGCTACCGCCTGGAACAGAACGGAATACCCATCACGCATATCGACAATCCCGTGGTGAACGGCGAGGTGGAGTCCAACGAGGTCTTCCTGGACAAGACCCGCGAAGGGGTGCTCAACCTGGCCGATCTGGACCGCATGCTCGACGACGACGGTTTCCGCTCGCAGGTGCACCTGCTCTCGACTTTCTACCGCCTGCAGCGCCACCACCTCACCGGCCTCGTCCACGGCCTCTACCGCCCGCTCCGACGCCCCTTGGAAAGGCGGCTGGCCGGCGGTCGATGCATCAACGTATGTCTATTCAATTTCTATAAATTAGGATTCTTTATTCAATCAAAACATAAACAAAACAACTAAACACCTATATCTATTATGAAAAGAAGTACCAAGATGATCGTGTCGCTGCTCGCCTGCGTACTTGTTGCAGGTGCAGCAAATGCCCAGGTGGCCGAGACCAAGACCTATCGGGATGGTAGCGTCTATACGGGCCAGTTCAATGGCAAAGGCAAGAAAGACGGCAAGGGCCGTATGGAATGGCCCAACGGCAACTCCTACGAAGGGGAGTGGAAGAAGGACATGCCCAACGGCGAAGGCACGTTTACCTATGCCAACGGCATTGTCTATCAGGGACAATGGGTCGACAATGTGGCCAAGGGCCACGGCACCATCACGATGCCCAACGGCTGCGTGATCGAGGGCGAATGGACGGAGATGGGCACCGGCGAGGGCACGGCTACGTGGCCCGACGGCACCCGCTACATGGGCTCCTTCGTCGATGGCGCCGCCCACGGCACCGGTGTCAAGATTTTCCCCAACAACGACCGCTATGAGGGCAACTTCCAGCGGGGCCACTTCTACGGCGAAGGAACCTATCAGTTCCACACGGGTGCTGTCTACACGGGCTCCTGGTTGAACGACATGTACAATGGTCAGGGCAAGTTGGTCGAGGCCGACGGCACGGTGCTGGAAGGCACTTGGCGCGCCGGTAAATTGAAGAATTAAGATGAAAAAAGTGTTTTTCTTGGCGCTGCTGCCAGCATCCCTCTTCCTGTCGGGATGCTGGTTCAGCCGTTATGTTTCGGCCGACAAGGACTTGGAAGACATCTATGTCGGAAAGTCTTATTATGAGGTGGTCGACGACTTCGGCCGTCCGGACGCCACCGTCGACGACGGGATGCAAGGCACCCGCGCCGTTTACAACGCCGTGAGCCTGAACGGCACCCGCGCCGCCTCGCTCTATCAGTCCTACAACATGCGCAACCGCACCACCAAGGTGACGGGAGAACCGGCGGGCTATGTGGCCTTCTCGTTCAACGCCAAGATGGTATGCTACGCGGTCGACTCCGACCTGCAGCACGAACGTGTGAAAGCCCCCAAGGTGAAGGAAGCCCCTCGCGACCCGAACCGCTGGGCTTGGCAGAACCCCAAGGTGCCGCGCCAGATCGACTTCCCCGTGGTGGATAGCCGCTCGGTGAACGCCGAAGTGGTCAGCATCGAACGCATCGATGTGAACAAGGAGTCCACCAAGGTGTATTTCCGCTACCACAGTCGCACTCCGGTCCACCGTCCGGTGCCCGACAACGGCATCAGCATCATGCAGGATGTGTATATCGAAGACATCGCTACCGGAAAACGCTTCTCGATGCTGGAGGTGGATGGCATTTCGATCTATCCGGAACCTACCTATTTCGCTCACAACGATGGCGGATACGATGTGCTGAATTATGTAGTCACCTTCGAACCAGTCGATCGCAACACGGTGAAGATCAACATCATCGAACCGGGGCACTCGGGATTCAATTTCTATGGCGTCGACATCAGCACCCGCATCGCCCCGCGACTGGAATAGGCTGCTTTAACGTAAATGTAATCTTTAAACTGTAAATGAATGAATAGAACCCTACTTTTCTTAACGGCAGGAGCCCTTTGCCTGACGGCCTGCCGTTCTAACCAGCCGGCCGAGCAGCCGGTCGAAAAACAGGTGGTAGCCATCGAGAATGGCCGCTTCACTCCCGAAGTGATGTGGAGCCTCGGCGTGATGAGCGAGTATGCTGTCAGCCCCGATGGCGGCGAAGTGATCTATACGGTACGCTACACCGACATGGAGCAGAATAAGAACAACGCCGAGCTGTACAAGATCTCCACCGACGGTGGCGAGGCCACCCGTCTCACCACCAGCGCCCAGAGTGAGTTCAGCCCGGTGTGGTACGACGACAACACCATCATGTTCTGCCGTGGCAACCAGATTCTTTCCATGGACGTCAACACCAAGCGCGAGACCGTCGTGGCCGAGTGCGAGCGCGGCTTCGAGGGCTTCAAACTGGCGCCCGACAAGAATTCGCTGGTGTATATCAGCGCCATCCCCGTCGAACGTCCTGAGCATGTCGACAAACTCTTTGCCGGCCTCGACAAGACGACGGGCCGCATCAACGAGGATCTGATGTACCGCCACTGGGACCAGTGGGTGGATGAGATCCCCCACATCTATTATGTGCCCCTCACTGGCGGCAAGGCCCTTATGGACAAGGCAGTCGACATCCTGGGCGGCGAGCCTTACGAAAGTCCCATGCGCCCGTGGGGCGGCACGGAGCAGTATAACTACAGCCCCGACAGCAAGCTGATCGCCTATACCTGCCGCAAGAAAACCGGCTACGACTACGCTCACTCGACGAACAGCGACATCTATCTCTACAATATTGAGACCGGCGAGACCCGCAACGTCAGCGAGGGAATCATGGGGTATGACCAGAACCCCGTCTTCAGCCACGACGGCACGATGTTGGCATGGGAGAGCATGGAACGCGACGGCTACGAAAGCGACAAGTTGCGCCTGATGGTTCTCGACATCGAAAGCGGTGCCAAGGTGGATCTTACCGAAGACTTCGACTACGGTGTCTCGGGGATCGCTTGGGGCGAGAACGACCGCGACCTTTACGCTGTCGTCATGTACCGCGGCATGAACGAGATCTTTACTTTCAACCGCGAGACCAAGGCCATCCGTCAGATCAGTCACGGCTACCACGATGTCAATGGTATCCAGCTGGCCGGTGATAAGATCGTCGCCACGCAGGCCTCTATCCAGTATCCCGCCACACTTTATACCTATAACATCACCGATACGGTGGCGGAAGGCACCAAGATCAGCACCTTCAACGACGACGTGCTCTCGCAGGTTCGCATGGGCGAGGTGAAGGAGCAGTGGATCAAGACCGTCGACGGTCAGGAGATGCTCACCTGGATCATCTACCCCTACGACTACGACAGCACGAAGACCTATCCCGCGCTCCTCTTCTGCGAAGGTGGTCCCCAGACGATGGTCAGCCAGTTCTGGAGTACCCGCTGGAACTTCGAGGTGATGTCCGGCGCCGGCTACTTCGTCATCGCCCCCAACCGCCGCGGCGTGCCGGGATTCGGCATGGAGTGGCTTGAGGAGATCAGCGGCGACTACGGCGGACTCTGCATGCAAGACTATATGGCGGCTACCGACTGGGCGGCCGACAATATTCCTCAGATCGACCGCGAACGTATCGGCGCCTGCGGCGCCAGCTTCGGCGGATATAGCGTCTACTGGCTCGCCGGACACAACCACGATGTGAAGGGTTACAACGAGGGTCGTCGCTTTAAGGCTTTCCTCGCCCACAACGGCATGTTCAACTTCGAACAGCAATACCTGGAGACCGAAGAGATGTGGTTCGACAACTGGGATCTCGGCGGCCCTTACTGGGATTGGAACAACCCGCAGATCAAGAAGAGCTACAGCAACTCGCCCCACCTCTTCGTCGACAAGTGGAACACACCTATCTGCGTCATCCACTCCGAGTTCGACTTCCGCATCGTCGCCAGCGAGGGCATGGCTGCCTACAACGCGGCCCAGATGCGCCACATCCCCAGCCGCTACCTCTACTTCCCCGACGAGACCCACTGGGTGCTGCGTCCGCAGAACAGCCTCCTCTGGCATCGCAACTTTATCGACTGGTTCGATCAGTGGCTGAAGAAATAATTTTTTTCATAATTGATATGTGTGTATGCGGCAGTCTTCGTACTGCCGCATATTTTTTTCAGAATTCTTCTACAACAACCCCCATAGGGGTTTAACATAGGATACCTCAGCATGGCCTCAACTTAGAGTCACCATAGAGCCAACATATACCTAGCATATACTTAGCATATACCTAGCATATACAAAACATATACACTTGCATATACAAAGCATATACATAACACTCTCCCACTTCCTCTGTTCGCGATCCGCTAGGCTCACGCTTTATTCATAATGTCGAATACGAACGTCGACTTCAGGCAGTAGGGTGGGGATGACGCTGACGTCGGTCTCGCCGTAGTGGTAGGGGAAGAGCACCTTGGGGCTCACCATCTTGGCGGCACGGACGAGTTGCTCCGGTGTCATGGTGAAGGGTTGGTTGCAGGGCAGGAAAGCAATGTCGATTCCGCTATCCTGAAGGTCGGCCATCTCGGGGATGTCTTCGGTGTCGCCGGCAATGTATATGCGCAAGCTGCCGAGAGTCAATACATAGCCGTTGTCGCGTCCCTTGGGGTGGAACTGCAGGTGCTCGAGGGTGGTGTTGTAGGCGGGCACGGCCACGAGGGAGCCGCCGCCAGCCAAAGGCTGCTGGTCGCCATTCTTCATGGCCTGGCCACGGCCGTAGAGCTCCACGCAGCGCGGATTCATGATAAGTTGTGTCTTGTCGGTCGTGAGCTGGCGGAGGGCAGCGGTGTCATAATGGTCGGGATGCTCATGGGTGACAAGGATGATGTCGGCTTGGGGCATCGGGCTGTAATCCACCGTGCAGCCACGCAGTTGTGTGACGGGGTCGACATATATCACCCGTCCGTCGTGCTCTATGCAGATGCTGGCATGCAGCAGGGCATGGATTTTGACCAGGCCGTCATCCAGGTGGGTGACGAAGACGTCTGTTTCCACGGTGGTTGTGGGCTTGCCCGCCTTTTGCCAGGCGAGGATGCCGCCGTCGAGGTTGTACACCGTGCAGCCTTGCTGCGCTAGCAGAGCCGCTGCCTTCTGGGCACGCCGGCCTCCACGGCAGTAGACGGCCACTGGCCCCTCGATGCCCTGGATGCGCTGGGCAAAGTTTGTGTCCTTCACGTCGATATTCTCCGCCCCGAAGAGGTGTCCTTCGGCATACTCCTCAGGTGTGCGCACATCAATCAGCCGCACATTCCTCTGCCCTGCCACCTCGGCAAACTTCTCTACCCCGAGGGTGTCGATATTTTTGCCGCTCCCGCAGCCAAACAGCATCGATGTCAATAGGGTAAGCATCAAAACTCGTTTCATTTCCTTGTCGCGATTTTTATGCAAAGATACATATTTTATTTTGAATGTCAAAATTTATTTGTACTTTTGCATCTTGATGAAACTGGTACGACTGATGAGAAACAGCATCTTACTATTGGCAATAACGCTGCTGCCGACACTGGCGGGGTGCCACCGTAGTCCCAACGCAACCTTCGACTGGGAGAATAACAGCAAAATGGTGAGTTGCAGACGAGAAGCCGAAGTAGACTATGCCGACACCTCGATGTGGTACGCCGCAGAACGTGGTTGCAACGTGGACCTGTTCTACATCACCTCCACCGAGACGGGCGACTACACACATAATGGCGTGGCGATGCACCATGCCGATATCACCCTCGACAGCATCCGCGCCCTGCTGCTGGGCGAGATGCAAGGCATCGACCACATGTACGGCACCGGCTTCAACTTCTATTCGCCCTACTACCGTCAGTGTACGCTTGAGACCTATACCCACGACTCACTACTCGCCGCTCGGTCCCCGCTGGCCATGGGCGACGTGCGGCGCGCTTTCCAATACTATCTGGAGCATTGCAACGGCGGTCGCCCCTTCATCCTCATGGGCTTCAGTCAGGGGGCGCAGGGAGTGGTGGAGCTGCTGCGCACGATGGACGACGAGGCCTACAGCCGCATGGTGGCGGCCTACGTCATAGGCTGGAAGTTGACCGACGACGACCTTGCCGCCGCCGGTGGCCATATCCGTGCCGCACAGGACTGCGCCGACCTTGGTGTCACCATCTGCTACAACAGCGTCCGCTCGCCCGAATGCGCCATCCCTATGCTCTGCGACGGCAACCGCCTGGCCATCAACCCCTCCAACTGGCACACCGACGCCACGCCGGCCACCTGGGTCTACAATGGCGACACCCTCACCGCCACACTTGACACCGCCACGCTGCTGACGGTAGTCGACGGCTACACGGGCGACTACATGCTCCCCCTCATTGGCCGCGACGGCAACTACCACCGCCTCGACATCACCATCTACCGCCAAAGCCTCCACCGCAACATGGCCCTGCGCGCCTCGCGGTGGTCGGCCGGAACATCAGCGAACGTATCAAAAGGGACGTACTTGGAAACAAGCGCGCTACCCATGGGAAACAAATTGTCGCGCCACATGCGCGATAATTGACGTGATCTCACTTCCTGCTGGTTGTGCTCATTAAGGAACCGCCGATACATGAATTCTATCTGACCATAGCAGCCTCTGAGCATTTTATCCAGCGCACACTTGAAACCAAGATTGTATAGGATAGCACTCCCCTCAAAGGTGCCACCACAATTACACTGACAGACAATTTGTTTTAGAGTAAGATTTGTTTGATTTAAATATAATTCGTATCTTTGCAAACAAAAAGTAGTTAACAACTATCTAATGGCAGACAGCATAACTATACAGAACAACAATCTTATACCGTTGGTTGACGACCTGCGGCAGATAATCAACCAAACACGCAGTCGGGTTGCAGTAAATGTCAATGCAGAATTGACGCTGATGTATTGGCATATCGGCGAACGCATCAACCGAGAAGTGCTTGGAAACGAGCGCGCTGAATATGGAAAACAAATTGTTGCGACACTGTCGCAACAATTGCAAATGGGGTTTTGTGATAAAGGATTTGAGAAAAGCCCCATCACAAGAATGATGAAGTTCGCACGTCTTTTCCCCAACTATCAAATTGTCGCGACAGTGTTGCGACAATTACAGGAAGAGTTTGACGACGAATCATTTGAGCCAATTAGAGATGGTTCGCTTAAAAATTCTATGATATTAGCTTGATTTAAAGTTAAATAAGACAAGGGATAAATATTAAGCATGTTCAAACATGCTTATTTGTAAATTCACCCATAACACAGTGTATTAGCGTTGATTATAATTGAATATTAATTTCACACTTCCAAAGAGATGCTGCAACGCCAGCTGCACAAAGGCCATCACCGAACAAAGGGGGGGGGCCACACCAGCAAGATGCTCTCAATGAGGCTAAGAAGTATTACAAAGAGCATGATCGCGGAAAAATACGAACAACTCCGGATTTTAATCCAGTCTGTTTTGCTCCTCAATGTCAATCATACAGTTTGCACGGATTCTAGAAACTTATCCCTATTTTTCTCCCAAACAATATCATCGTCTACATCTTCCAAATGAAACACCTCCATAATACGTTCTTTAAATTTGTTTAACGTATTCCTTACATGTTTATCGTTAATAATAATTGCCATTCTATTTGGATTAATAGCACCTTTAATACTTGGTATTTCAAATCCAGGCAACAGGACTGTGGAATAATCTGTTTTTAATACCCATGCAGCTCCCATCTCATTTAAACATGCTGGGCTTTGATAGTAGTTATCTGACAATAGAAAAACCACATAAATATTGTATTGCTGGAACTTACTTCTTAAAGTTTCATAGATATCACATCCTTCATCAATTCCATATCCATCAATTGAGCTACAAAACAAATTACTCTTATTAAACCCTAAGCTCCGTAATAGTGTAACAAACGATTCCGCAAAATCCTCGTCTCTAGAAGAATGGCTTATGAATAGAAGTGGTGGCTTTTCAATCATATCAATGACATTGTTTTTTCCCAAATAAACACCTCGTTTTATTTGATTCAATAAAACAAGATAAGATGCTTGAATATCATTGTAATTATGATATAGGGTAAATCCATTACCGGAATTATCTACACTCCGGAATTTGATAAGTTCTTCATTACTCGATGGAATATATTGAGAAAATAGGACAAGAGATTCGCTGTACCAGTTATGGTACGCTTCAATACAATCTGTTGAATTTACATTACCCTGAAAAAAACTTTTATACAATGAACGTTTGCATTCTAATTGATTAATAAGTTCTTCTGTACCATTTGCCACCATAGGGGTGGTCTTAGGAACCACAGGTATTGTCTTACAACCTTCTAAAATTCCAATCATTTTGTCTAAAGGTTGTGGACAAAAATGATTCGCCCTTCCCTCAAAGACTTTTGCTGCTTGCTGAAAAGAAGCAATGCAAGGATTATCATGATAGGTGATATTTAAATAATTTTCACATGTGGCTTCCCATGAATAATATTCACTTTCGTTCTCTAATCGATAAACACTAATAATTCTATATGTTCCAGGGCGAGGAGGAACATATTTAAGGCTCTTTCTTATTGCCTTGCCTTGTTCTATTAATGATTCCAAATCAACACTTTCCATAATCAAAAGTTTGAATTTCAAAAAATTAATAAATACAATGTCATAGATAGAGAATTATTGTCAATGCTACTCTCCATTTATCACTTCATCAATAATGGCCTTTATCTGCTTATTGTTGAGCTGGCTTCTGAAGTGAACATTCAATTCGGGCTTTTCTTCGCACAGTTGGTTGAAAAAGGTTTCAGCACAGCTGATTTTCTTTTCTTCCACCTCGCGCAAACTGGCAGGTGTATCCACACCCTTTGTCTCCACGATGATGTTCAGTTCCTTGCTACCATCAGTTTTCTTTACCAAATACATAAAGTCAGGGCTATACGATTCATTGGTAATCGTAGGTATTGAGATACTCTTGCGAGGTATCTTGCCAAACACTATGACTTCTTGAATATCTGAACGCAGAAGATTCGTTCTCTCCAACTCGCTGTCGTATGTGTAGGCATCGTAAAGATACCGGTCAGCCACTTTGGCGTTGTCAATATGATTGCCAATGTAGCTTTGCACGATATCATCGTAAAGCCGCCCCTTTTCGTCGGTCAAACGTGTTCGTTTCACGTCGTATGTCGTCTGCTTGTACTTGAACTGGCCCATCGTATTCTTGATTTTCCAGTCGATGATGTTGGCAATGATACGAGCCAGAGACTGGTCGTTGATCATATCCTGATGGAAGGTTGATTTGCCTGCAACGGCTTTACACATTGCTTCATGCAGCACGCGGATGGGAACGCTTGTCGCTCGGTTGATACGCTGTAGGAATTCGTTGTATGGCATACGATTCCCCTTGGTTGTGTATTGCACACCAGCCTCTCTTACAATAGCCATCTGCCCATCATCAGTATCTACAACTTCTCTCTCGCTCGTCATCACCGAATAACAAAACACTCCACTCGCAAACAATTTCGGTAGAGCATTCTCTATCTCTTTTTCAAACTGTGGGTCAAAGAAGATAACATACCGCTTATTGATGTTCATCCACAAATCACGTAGGCGGTCAAACACCTTCGGACGAATCTTAATCTTGTTGGAGTTTTTCTTGTTTCGGTCAACCACCTTGGTTTTGGGTAGGCCAGTGTCAGCAAACTCAGGATAAAGATTGTAGAGTTCTCCTAACATATCGCCATTTACCGTTCCCTGCAGATCTGTGATAATCTTTTTTTCGGCAAGTTCCATCATCAGTTGGAACTCATTCAATCCACGTTTTTCTGCCACTCGCTGAATGAGTTCCATAGGAATCTTGTCGGTAATCACAACTTGCGGCAAATCTCCGTTTATCTCGGCCACCAACTTTGCAGCAAAGTCGGCCTCGTCAAAATCTACTATATAGTTGAGCAGATAGTCTTCACTACTGCGGTTGCCATACTCATCAACGGGCAGGCGCAATCCTCGTCCCACCTCTTGCAGCTTGCTGATTTCCGAACCACTGGAGCGCAGTTTGCAGATGGTGAAAACATTCGGGTTGTCCCAGCCTTCTTTCAGCGTCCATTTTGAGAAGATGAAGCGGCGTACATTCCACGAGCCGTCCTCGTTCTTGAACGACAGCAACTGCTTCTTGTCGTGCAATATCTCCTTCACTTGACGACCAATCTCCTCGTCGCTGCTCTGGTTGTCTTCTGCAAAATAGCCTCCGTGAGTGGCGTGAAGGTCAGCAAGTGTTGCCTCCAGATACGACTTGTATTCATCTGATGAAGCGGGATTATTCAATTCAAAGCGCACTCGTTCGGCCAACAACTCCTCGAACTTCTCTGCCAACCAGCCGTTTTGATTGTCGTCGCCTCGGTAAGAACGAATGCTATCAATAAAGAACAGCGCCAGTGTCTTCATTCGCTGCTGACGTTCAAAGTTCTGCCGCTCGGCTTCAAAGTGTCGCTGAATGGCAAGCCTCACCATCTCTGTTTGATAGGAGTCGGTATAAATGGAAGGACTGAATTGTTCACCTGTGTGGAACTGCTTACCGTTGGACAGTTCTATAAATCCTTTCTCCACGCCCTCAATGCTGACATTCTGCATATCTGGCGATAAGGTTATAAAGTCGCCAGCTTGCAGCGTCTCTGATTTCGTGCCGTATTGCAGCGTCACCGTTTTTTCTTTTTCTTGTATCGATGCTACTTTGATGCGCTCTTTCTGCCCCTCCAGGGGTTCAAAGTGCTCTTTGGCTACGCCCTTAATAAGATTCTGGGAGAAGGCTTCGCAGGCGTTGAGGTCGTAAACCAGATTCAGATAGTCTTTCTCAACCACCTTGTTTTTCCCCCGTCCTACCGTCCGCTCAGGGAATGTGGCACCATAGCGGACGATTAGTTGCGGTTGTAGCTCGTTCAGTATCTGTTTATAGGCCGCTTGTTCGCGTGAAAAGCGATGGGGCTCGTCAATGATGACCACGGGTCGAGTGGCACGAAGTGCATCAAACGGACGGTAATACCCCAACACACCATAGTCATAGTCGTCGCGTTTCAATATCTGTGCATTGGTCAGCAAGGCCATATTCATCAGCAACACATATATCTTGTTCCGTTGCTGACAAGAGCCTTCCACAAAGTCGCGCACAACGGCTGGGAAATACCGCTTGCCTTTCTTCGTCTTTGCGGCCTCAAGCACACCCAGTTCCATTTCGCACCGATAGCTACAGGCATCGTGAAAGTGACGTTGCACATATAGATCACCCAGAAATTGCTCGGCCCCTGCCTTGATGGGCAACGATGGAACGCAGACGATGAACTTGTTCAATCCATACCGTTGGTGCAACTCGTAGATGGTTTTGGTGTAGACGTAGGTCTTGCCGGTACCTGTTTCCATCTTCACATCGATATTCAGTGGTGCACCATCCTCTGGCACAGTAGTTTTGTAGGGATGTTTGTGCTTCAGTTCCCTCCAAACCTCGTTCAATGGGCCACTCAGCTGATGGGGGTTGGCCATTGACCAAACAGGATTGGCATAGAAGTCCTTGGGCTTGTCCCAAGACAAACCCTTCATGGCATTACCAACAGCTTCTACTGGCAATTGCTGATGCTGTAGGTTATTTTGTAATATCAACTCCATGCGACAGCTAATTTTCAATTTTCAACTTTCAATTTTTAATTAGTATCGCACATCAATAATCAGTTTGATATCCTTAATCAAATCGACCGTGGGTTTGTTCTTCTCCAGCATATCTTTGGCGTTGTGGCTGAAGCTGTAGCCAAAAAGCACGATGCAGTCGGGGCAGAATGAGGGTTCTTTCTGGTAGAGATCTATCAGCGCCACCATATCGTCTTCCGTGAATCCGCTGTCGGTCATATAGAGGTGGTTGCTGCAGAGCGTGGCGTGATATTTGTCGAGTTTCACATCTTGCGTCTTTGCGTTCAGCCCATAGCCGTCTTGCATCAGCCAGGTCGTTAGCACCGTTTCGCGTCCGAACTGGTTCAGTATGTTGTCTGTGGTAATAAAAACATTGGGGTCGAATGTCTCTAATTTATCGAGCGTATTCTCTGGCACTTCCTCCAACGTATAGTGCTTAAAGCCAAGGTCGCCAGTAAACAGCGGATTCTCTTCATTGATTTTCTTGGCTGCACGCTTAATGCGCTCAATTCCAATGTAATCTAACGTATGGGGATAGCCATTGTCCTCCAGAAAATCAATAACTTTCTTTACTTTAGTTTTTTCCCCTCCTGAAACCCTTTCATATTTTTCATCCAAGTTTTCTGGTAATTGTATAGCAATAAACCTGCGATTAGCTCCGCGAGAATTCAATTGGGCAACAGCATCGGCCAATGTTCCTGACCCAGAGAAGAAGTCCATGCATAAAGAATCTGACTCGCATGCCAATTCGAGAATTTTCTTAATTAAATATGTGGGTTTAGGAAAATCAAACGTGTCTTCCATACCGAACTTTCTCAATTCTGTTGAGCCTTGTTCGGTAATAACACCTGTTTCATCCCAAATATCATCATCGTCATCATCGTCGACTGTCAACACATCTTCATACCAAATGGTTTTGGCTTTATACGTCCCTTTTCTATATTTCTCAAATATGCCATATTCGCCAGTGCTTTTTAAACGACCAACAATGGTGCTATGTTCAGAATCTACACCAAGGTTATTTTGGATTTTCTTTTTACCCCATCTCCAACAACTTTCTTCACCTTCACTATTTAAAGGCAATACTTCAACCGAATACTCAAGTGATCGTTCCAGACTTATAGGACAATAACCATTGCTATCTATAGTGTTGGGGTTAACATAAATCGGATAATAAAGATTGGGACGATTAAACCTTCCATATTTAGGGTTTCGATTCCTTAACTCTCTTTCTGAAAATTCACTTATAGCGTCTTTCTTGATATCCCCAGATAACTCTTTTTTCAATTCATTAATAACCGTTTCTTCACTCCTTACATATACAAGCAAATACTCATGAGTCTTTGCAATTTGTTTATATGTTTGGCCTCTTTTATTTGATTGGACGATAACTTGCGACAAGAAATTATCCTCACCAAAGATGAAGTCGCAAAGTTGTTTCAAATACGCCTGCTCATTGTCATCAATTGATATAAAGATAACTCCATCCTTAGACAATAAATCACGAGCCAGCTGAAGGCGGGGCATCATAAAGGTCAACCATGCCGCGTGACTGGCACGATGACCACTCGTCATAGCGATTATTTTCTCTGCTTCGTCGATGTTGATACTCAGTTTCTTTTCAAGGTCTTCGGCCGTGAACTTGAACTTGTCGTTGTAGACAAATCCATCCGTACCCGTGTTGTAAGGAGGATCGATATAGATGCACTTCACCTGACCAGCATAGCTTTTTACTAAATGGTGCAACGCATCAAGGTTGTCGCCACTTATATAGATATTCTCGCTATTGGCATTCTCGGGCTTCGAATTGTGCTCCACATCAGGACGAATCACCGTCGTAGTATCAAGCGATGACAGCATACGGGCATAGCTCTTGCCCAAGAAGTCGTAGCTGCGACCCTCGCGCGTCACATCCACCTGTGGCTCGATGGCCTCACGCAACTTCTCGATGTCAAATCGCCCCTCGTTGTTAAAGCATTGGGGAAAAAACTCGCGCAACCCTTCCAGTTCTCTGCTAACAGGAGTTACATACTCATTTGCTTTTATAGTATTCTGTATCATAGACATCTAGTAATTAATTCACTTAATGACCAATAAACAAGATGTCAAATCTTTGTTGACATCAATAAATCTTTAATATCCACTTTCAACAACTGCGCAATCTCATTCAATTGTTGTATGGACGGCTGCACCTTGTTGGCGCACCATCTTGAAACGGTATTCTCTGACTTGCCTAATTGCTCTGCCAGCCAACGGCTAGTCTTCCCTTGTTCGGCAAGAACGGCCTTCAGCCTATTTAGCATCTCTCCTTGTTGATTATTCGACATAATATGATTAGTATTTATACGAAAATGTACAAAATTAACGAAGAAATCGTTTTTTTATTGTAATGCATATTGACAAGTTAAAAAAAGCAATTATATCAAAGCGTATAATGGATTGTTCTTTGAACTTTTTTTATCAAGTCGTTCTTTAAAGTTATTTACTGTTTCTTGGACGTTATCATCTTCGGTGCAGATAAATTGGAACTTGGATTGTGCATACAAACGCTGCATATCAATCTTCATTTTCCTAAGCTGCCGAAGGATAGCCATTCTTGAATTGTCATCTTTAGTAAAAATAGTAATATATTGTTTATCTTTCTCTTTTATGGATTCTCCGTTGGCGATTCCCTTGAAGAAACGATCAAAATAGCTATAATCAATATCGCCAAAAGAAACTCCAAAGATAACGACCTCGTTGGAAGAAGTAAGAGCATTATACAAATCATGGGACCTATAGTATTTGCTTGATGTCTTTATCAATTTGTCGTATCCATTACGAAGTTTCTTTTCGTCATCGACACCAAGAATGGCCGAGTGGTCTTTTAAACGACCATGAAGATGGGTGCATTCTATAATGTGATGGTTGGGTAATGGTGGTAGTTCTGTATAGTTGAATGAGTACATGGAATTAAAATAGCCATTATTAACAACCGCTGACAGAACTTCTCTCGCCACATCATAGTGTAGTTGCCTAAAATTGTTTTGAACGCTCTTGATATAGTCACACATTCTAGATTGCAACAGCTCAAAATATTCAATGTTTCTTTTAATGTCATCTGCTTTTTCGTTATTAGTTCTATCTCCAAGTCCCCTTTCCCTAGCATAATTGTATAGCTCTTGCTCCAAATCAAACCAAGTTTCTAGATTCCGTTTTTCATCAAGATACGCTTCTAAACTTGTGTATTTTTTTTGCTCCAAATATCTACGAGATTCTTTTGCATCTTCGCTTACCGGCCAGAAGTCCGAATGGGCGAAGTCAGAATACTTCGTCGGCAACCCTAAAGCCAAATCAAAACCGTTTCCTACTATAAAAACGTTGTTTCGCATTTTTTCTCCAGAAATATTTTTGCAAAGATACAACTATTTTGTAATTGAGTCCAAATTAAGTTATTAACAACTGAGATATTCCTTTGCGCGCACAGATGCACGATAAACTAAACGCGCATGCACGCGCAAAGAGACTGTTGATAAATTCCAGATACAGGGTCGTTTTATAGGGCAGTTCCAACTTTTTTCGCCTCATTAAACGAACCCAAATTTAACTCGTCTCAAGATAGATTACAAAGAGCCCATATATAAGGATAGAAGAAGCCACGAAGAAGGGACAACGAGTCAACATCGCCGAAAGATCGCCGAAGGATCACCGAAGAAACAATAAGCTTGAATGTGTGAATGCGCTTTGAGAGTGTGCGAATGCGTGAATGTGTTAATGTGGGAATGTGTTAATGCGTTAGTATCTTTTCGAAACGCTACCGTGGCATCGCCGTGGTGTGCCGTCGGCATGGCCTACAACCATCGCCGAAGGATACTTTCTATATTCTTTGAATAAAACTTGCCGGTATCGGCAAAAAATTGTAACTTTTACCGTGTGTTTTAATTGAAATCTTGCCGATAAAATACAAAAAGAGGGCACCCGCATTGGAGTGCCCTCTTCTCGTTTAAGTCAACGATGACTTATTTGTACTCGGCGATGATGCCGGGGACCTTGTCGGGGGTGAGGCGGCCGTAGACCTTCTCGCCGATCATGGCCACGGGGGCCAGAC
>OCVV011354562.1_pt1 | contig 21772 bp, 34 predicted proteins | sample 1539721 | NCBI WGS metagenome assembly OCVV01 (sample SAMN02144230, study PRJEB22623) | gut metagenome | biome: sheep rumen | host: Ovis aries | place: New Zealand
CGACACCAGAAGGACTTGAACCTTCGCACCCTTTTACAGATGACCTCGTCTTAGCAGGACGGTGCCATACCAACTCGGCCATAGTGTCATCTATGCTGAAGATATTGTTTTAACTTTTCAGAACAATCTGCTTGTGGAAATCTATCTTTTCTAAGATTATTTTCAATACAATAGTATTCTGCTATACATCCATCGCAACCGATATCCTGTAATTTTGAAAGGTATTCTTTTCGTAATAATTCATACGCTTCAGATTGCTTCATAAGTATATTTCGCCGCCATATTATTTGTTATCAAACCTTAATCTTCAAAGAATGGACTAAGCATTAAGTATGCACTAATGCAACCCAGTCCAAAAATCAATATAACACATAATGTTTCAATCATTTGTTATTAGCTATCCAATATCTTACTAAGTATATACCATACAGCAGTCATTAATATTAATACAAGTATAGCTTCAAAAAGCCCTTCCATGCCATATTCGTCTCCACATTAATATTTTAAGAGCGCCATGCGAGACTTGAACTCGCCGCATCTGCTTGGAAGGCAGACATATTACCGCTATACGAATGGCGCGAATGCTCGACACATTTTATATTCCACAAATATATAAAAAGTTTGCTGTATGTGTCGATAAAGCAGACCCTGAAGGATTCGAACCTTCACCCGCGGGGTCAGTCCCACTTACTGATTTAGAGTCAGCTGTTGTCGCCGTTCAACTAAGGGTCTATGAAGGACTGATAAGGCTCAGTCCTAAGCCTTACTTACCAAGTAAAGGCATACTTGAAAGCATCAAACAGAGAAGGAACCTCATCGGCATCACTCACTGTATAATGATAGGTGCCATACTTCTGACAGAATGCTTCTAGTTCGGTCCTATAAGCTTTCTGTGCTTCAAGGTAAGCCTTGCGCGCAGTCTCAACCTTGTCAGCCATTGCCTTGCGCTCTGCGGCTTCCTTGTCTTTGCGTTCCTTGGCTTCTCTTAGAGCCTTTTCTTTCTGAATCCGTTCAAGATTTTCCTTTTCCTTTGCTTCAAACTCCGCACGCTGGCAAGCATCAGCGGTGTCAAAGACTTTATTTAGCTTTTCGCTATAAAATTTCATATCTCATAACCTCCTTATGTTATGAAAAAAATTATTTTTTAGAAAGCTGGTTCCTTACCCACTTTCTGTATATATTATAGCAGAAATTTCTACAAAAGTCAAATATTAGGATGTGATAACATATACAATTCATTATATTCGTGATTTGTAATTATTTTTTCCGCTATATTTCTAGGTAGATATAATGGGAATGTATTTTTGATATTATGCAACTTATAATATTTATTCCAATAATATACATTCGCTAGTGAATTGGCACGATGCATCCAACATATGTTAATAGAACGTTTATTATAGGTGCCAAACTCATTATAGTTTTCGGCCGAACACCAAGCACATCCCGAGGCGACAGGACAATCCAAGCACTCTTGTAAAGACTGTGATTGCCGAGTTACTGCTTTCATATCATCATATATCGCTTTATATTCTGGCGTATTGTATATTCCTTTTGTATCTCCAATTATAATTGGCTTACGCTCTGGTGAAAGCGAACTCGCCATATAGCGCAAGCAAGGATACGCCTTACCTTCTGGGTCAAAGGCCAACATCGCTGCGGTTCCGCCGCAATAGTTGTTAGTATCATCTGGCGACAAAGGCTTACCTTTAAAGTCAGAAAATAAAGAACTTTCCGCGCCATCAACCTTTAATAGCTTATCCGCAAGGCGAATCAATATATGATAATATTCACTCGCTTCACGAATAGTCCAAGGATGCTCAAAGATTGGATTTGCGTGAATAGTAGTGCAACCATTGGCTAGGAAGAAATCAAATGTAGATTCAAGCTAGGATAAGTTTTCGGGCGCAATCGTTACTTTTGTATCTGGGATATTTACTTTTACTTCGTGATACCAATGTTCCCATGCCTTTATTGACCTATCAAAGCTGCCTTCGCCGCTAAAATCTTTGCGGCAAGTGTCGTGTATTTCTTTTGGCCCATCAATTGTTATATTTAAACTTACAAAGTTTTTATACTTGCGTAAGTATTCCTATACTTTTGGCTCAAAATATAATAACCCATTAGAACTCATAGATACACGAAAATTAGTAAGCCAAATATGGTCGCGGCGAAGACATTCTTGAATAAAGTATTCAGTTGTAAATGAAATAACATCAATATTCATAAATGGTTCGCCGCCAATAAAGTCTAAAATAATGCCGTAAGTGTGATGATTTATAACGGAATCTTCTTTGTTTTCATCATATAACCTAAATAGTAGGTCTACTATTTCTTTAGCGGTTTCCTTACTCATCATACGATGACCCTTATGCGTTTGATAGCAATAACTACAATTTAAGCAACAGTCATCTGTTACCTAAAAAGTAATATTTCTACAAGTCGCTTTGGGGTCATCGTGCATATACATTTTTACAATCTAATCAGAGAAATCAAGTCTCATCTTTTACAAACACCACCTGCTGATTGTCAAAATCAAATTCATAGCTATCCCAATCGCCAGCAGGCTTATATTTAATTTCTATATCGCGCTTTTTCTTATCTAGCTGAATCCAAAGGTCTGATGCTTCTTTCCATTTCTTATCATATACAGGAGTATTACCCATATCTGTATTAGCAAGATATTGAAGCATACTCATATAAGAATTATAAGTTAAAAACAAGCGTTCAACTTCATCATTTTCTTCCGCCGTAATGCTAATTTTTTGTTTCATATTCTTTTCTCCTTTCCCCTTTATTGTATAATTATTATATTATAATTTCAGGAAAAAGTCAAATGTTTATCTTTGTCCACCCTGCTGGGTAATCTGCTGGCGACCAGATGTTATTATCAATAGCACTTTCATATACTTTCTCATTAAACATTACTCTATCGCCTTTCATATAAGGATTAGTGCTGCCTGGTTGTTCCCATTCAGGAATAACATTCTCATCTGGAATAAGCACTCTCGCCCATAGGCTCGGCGCCAAAGTTGGCGCCCAACCTGCCTATGAAAAATGCTGTTGAAGACATCTATATAAGTCGCCTTCAAATTTTACTTTATCATCTTTGGCATAATCGCCATGATTAGCATCCCAGCGAGGGAATAAATCAACTGCTTCAAGTGCGTCTTCATCAGATAAAGAAAGGGCGGCTTTTTCAATATAAGGGCGCAATTTACGCGCCAACTCTAATAAAGTCATTTATTACTCCACCCCCAATAGGATTTTTGCGGCAGCGAGTTCCTCTTCCAAACTATGAATATGATTTGTCTGCTAGATTAAGTATTCATCTTTGGTGTATTGTACTAAATCATATTCATATCCAGTAATTTGATGTTCCTCTACTTCACGAGATACTTTTTGAATATTAGAAGCAACGAAAACAGAAGTGCCAGTAATTTCTATTTCTTGTGGCTCTGTATAGCCAAACTGTTTACCATAATTTATCATATCTTAGCCCTCCTATTACATATGTGCGCGCCACTTAGCAATATTGGCTTCATAAATAGAATTTTTATTTGGAACATACATAATGCGGCCATTAAAATAACGGATGTTTGTGTTTATACCCATATCTGCACTATAATGGAAAGGTCCGGCATTATCAGAAGCATTCATAGAGCCGCCAACCGCTAGTAAGTTTGTTCCATTAAGAGAAGGAGTCGTCCAAAGAGCATCACCGATTGGAACGGCACTATTTGCGCTAGAAGCGCATTCAATTGGAAGATAAGCCCAGTCATAGTTAATATCCTAGTATCCCATAGCGGACACCCAAGCCGCAGAAGAAGATGGGAGATTTATTATTAGAGAATTATCAGACACATAAACGACTCCACCCAGAGTTGAGCTATTGCCGCGAACATTCGCATTGCCAACTACGCGCCATAAACTGCCCCACGGATTTTCCATGCCGCGATAACTAATTGCGCGAGAACCGGCAACGGTATATGTGGTCTGTGAGCCATCTCTATCTATAATAGTGGATGTTGCCGCACCGCTGTCATTTCCAAGATAAGAGGTAGAACCAATTATTGCGCTGCAGTCAACCGCATTATTACGCTCTATATTAACAAGTCCTTTTTCAAAGCCCACTTGGCCATTTGGTGTGCCAAATTCTACCATACCAAGCATTTGAAGAGCAGATTCACTTTCTAATGTTGTGAGTTGCCATCCTTCGCCGCGATTTCTTGCCATTTGGCTCATTTTTTCTAGATTTAACTGCATTTTAGAACCATTAAATGGCTTCGCGCCAGTAACAGAACTAATTTTATCTGAAGAAAAATCAACCGTGGTTTCGTTATTTTTTAGATAAGCATTTTCACTAACGTCAAAGATGCTTCCTTCAAAAGCAGGTAGTAGTACATAATCTAACTCTTCTCCGTTTGACATAGCGAACAATGGATGAAGTTTGAAGCCAACGCGCGCTGTATCAGATAGTAGAAGACTTTCTTTTCTAATAATAGTGCCGCGGCCGCTTGGTACTTCTTTAAGGAAAGAGCGCTGATAGTAGAACTTAGGCTGATAAACCATTACCTAACCATTTGAGCCATCTTCTTTATAGTTGCTATCTCCGTAGAATGCGGTAATCGTGCCATCATCTGCAACATTACAACGCTTTCTGCCGCCATACATAGTATAGGTATCAAAGTCGTGTCCCGCACGCAATCTTGCGGCATCCTGAATGCGCTCGGAGGATTTATTTTCATAGTCAACAGTAATGCCGACCGTGCCTTCTGCCGTATAAGTACCAGATTTAATTAAAGCCTGAAGGATTGCGGCTTCAGTCATTTCACCAGCAGTAATAGTGCCATCAGGGCCTACTATTACAATATGTCCGGCCGCATCAATTCCTAGATTACTTACACCGCTTGCGCCACTCCCACTTGCTTTAATTTTATTATCTAATGAAGTAAGAGCGTCAGTAATGGCTTTCTGCGTCATTGCGCCATCGGTATGAGAGCCAGTAGCAGAGTATAGCGTTTGCTATGGTATAGTCCATCCTTCTACAGACTTCTTCGCGCCAGAAGGAGTTGTGAGTGTTAGCTTGGAGCCATTAGCTGTTGCCGCTAGACTTAAAGCCATTTTATCAATTTCGTTGTCAATCTATTCAGTAGAAGAACCTTGAATAGATTCTAATGCTGCCGTAATACGAGATTCTGCGTCAGAAGCATTTTCTAAAGCTTGCTCTGCCGCGGCAAGAGTCTCTTCAGACTTTGCGTTATTAGTATTTGTTTGTTCTGTTATAGAATCAATTGCGGCAACTGCCTAATTCGCTCTGGCTACTGTAGCCTAAGACTAACGAGCAAAGGATTCTACTTTTCCTTGCGGAGTTAATGCTTTTGCAAGCATTATATCAATAATATCCATACATTATTCCTCCCATTATAGATGTACCCATTCTTTATCAGAAGTAGCCATATAAAGTTCTAGACCGCCTTCGCCCTTTAGTACTATGGCAATAGAGCCAAGTGTTATATATTTGGGGTCAATTTTTTGTAAATCTTCGGTTGTATCGCAAATATGTTCATATGCGACAATATTATCGGAAGTTCCGCGTTTAGACATTATGTTCAAGACCCTTCACCTCCGGATTCTTGTTGTGAGACGGATACCCAACTGTAAGTAATATTAGTGCCAGTTTTTTGTGCCTATAAAGTATAAGTCCCATCGGGATCATCTGATGATAGTGGCGGAATGCTTGGCAAATTGTATAAAGCATTAATCTTCTATTCAGTTATATCTGTCTGGTTGATAGTAATTTTATTATCATTGGTGTCTATTGAAATCTAATCACCAAAATTTACTATGCCAGAGAATGTAGGACTATCAAGGTTAGCTTTAGCAGAAATATCAATAATACCACTTTCTGCCGTAGAAGATGGGCTAATAGTAGTATTTTCATCTAATTTAATACCAGTTACGACTCCTTTAATATTAACTATACCGCTACTAAATGATTGCGCGATCCCATATACATTAATGCCATCAACAACATTGCTAAGAGTAATAAGACCATCATTAGCTGGCTCCACAGCAGAAGTATTAGGCGTTTTTATACTAAGGCCATTTAATTTGCTAAAATGCGCACTAGACATTAAACCGTCAGCATTAGCTGATGCTACTGAATAAGTAGTATCTGTTGCGCTTAAAACACCCTAATTATCAATATTCAAATTACTCCCAACTTTAATTCCACCTAGTCTTTCAGCAGTTGCAGGTTGTAATGTAAGGGTTATACCATTATCTATTCCAAGTTTACCGCTTGATACTATTCCAGTATTGCCACTATTAATGGTTTTATTATCAACATATCCTTTCGTGGCTGCATGATTACTTTCACTAGGGCTTGCTGACAAAATTATATATGTATTAGCGCCAACTGTTATATTATCATTGATGGCAGTCGTACCATTAATTTCTACAGGGCCATTAAACGTAGCTTTTCCTGTGACGGTAGCAGTGCCTCCAATATTAGCGTCGCCTCTAGCAGTTAAAGTCTAAGATGTTATCTCTCCATCCATTCCATTTAATGTTTCAACGATATTTACTATGCCCGTTTCAATATCATTGAGTGCTTTGGCGGTTATTACTTTACCAGTTTCCCAAGTATTTCGTTGATATTCAATTGCCATTCTCCTTTACCTCCTTTAAAATAAGCCTAAAAGTTTAAAACTTTTAGGCGTAGGTTCTATATATAGAATAGTGATTATAAAGAAAGATTTTATTTAATTATTGTCATTGTTCTAAAAGTTCATCATCTTCAATATTATCACTAGCGTCATAATCTTCAACATTAGTATCGGTATTTTCTATATTGCTGTCATTGTTATCACTATTGGTATTATTATTATCAATAGTAGTATTGTTAGTGGTAGTTTTAATATTATTAACATTATTTTCAAGATTAGCTACTCTATCTGCAAGACGTATATAATTGCTTCCAAGCTCAGAAAGAATAGTCTATAGTGAAGCAATTTTATTACTAAAAAAACTATTTTTTGATGAAACTTCTAACTAAAAGTTATTTATAGTACTAGACAATTCATCTAGTTGTGTTTGTATACGATTAATTAATAAAGAAAGTTGAGTTAATGATTTTTCTTTTTCTTCAATTAAATCATGTATATCTTTTAAGTCACCCTAAGAAAAATGTGTAACCTCTAAAGATAGTTGAATTTTCCATCCATTTTCTGCTTTTTCATATCCAATAGACTGAAATTCTTTATAATACCATTTATTAATCAGCATTTCATTTTCATACTGCTCTATAACAGTATTTTCATTTAAAGAGAAGTAATCTTCTAATTCCTATAGAGTCATATCTTCCATTTCAAAACTTAAAAGCAATGTAGAACCTTCATGAAGGCATGATACTTCTTGTAATTCTAATTCATTAATTTTAATCATTTTAATTTCCTCCTTATGCTGTGCGTCTCCACATATAAACTGGGGTATATGGAGGCATAATACTAAAAGCATTGCCTCCACCAGCATTAGCGTTTGTACCAGCTGCTGTTACTGTATGAGTATGCGTACCAGAAACAGTGGCTGCATGACTTCCGCCAGAAAAAGCTGCATTTGTAAAATCACCATCATTATACATCCAAGGGACTGTACGATTTCCGCCCTGAACATTATTAACAGTAGTCCAACAAGAAGTATGATTATGAGCTTTTACAGTAACTGATGGATTAGCAGAATTGTTTTCACTAGTAACTGCAGTTCCAGTAAACGTATGCGTATGTGCGGGCATTTCATCGGTAGTAAGTGTATGCGTTGCTGCACCGCCGTCTGTTCCAACAGTATAACTATCTCCAGCGGCAATTAGAAATTTATCTTTTATCTAAACCCATGTAGTTCCAGAAAACAAAGTTTGTGGGTCTACACTATTAACTGACATATAAATTGCGCCAATCGGATATATTAAATCAACAATTGATTTTCCATTTGTATAAATTGTATCGGTTACGCTTAAGCTTCCCTATACAACCGTACTCTTTAACTAAGCAATAAGTCATTCCCCCTTATTAGAATAATAAGGGGCTTATGCCCCTTATGGGTTTCAGTAAAGCGGTCGGCGCGAAGCAGCAACCCTCTACTATTTATATTATATCATTATGGATAATAGTTTGTCAAATATTTAATTCTCTATTAATTGATTTGTAATAAAACCACCAGAATGAATTTTCGTATTGTCAAACTAATAAGTAATTTTTACATTTGAACAACTAACTGTTCCATTTCCATCACAATAATTTACACGGAAACCAATTCGTGCTAGATAATAAGACTAGAACCAATCTGCTGGAATAGTTTTGGTAAAAGAAAAGTGTTTGGTTCCAGTAGGATTATTACGAATATCAGAAGTCATTGAATATGAATCTGGTAGTAAATAATTAGTACCTTGCCAGTAATCGTATGAACCATTAATAACTGCTAGGCTGCCCTACACTCTAGCTAAAAAGGCGCCTTCCGCCGCAGGAGCAACATTATTCCAAGAAATATCATATTCACAATGTACTGTAATTGGTATACCCAAATCTTTAACATTAGAAAAATCAGCGTATACACCGCCCCAACTTGCATTGTTAGTATTTGCGGCGGGCTAGTAGCTCCATTCAACAGGAGATAATGATGGCCCTGATTCATGCTCTATTAAATTAGCAGTTTCATATATTGCTGTTTTATATAGCTTATTTATACCATCGGGTTTTTCTCGGAATTCTTTAGTAAATGTGTTATGATTTTTATCAATTTTTGCGCCAAGTTCATATAACTATTTAACTGCATCAGCATCAAGGGCAGTGCAGTAAATGCGGAAATCGCTTACTGAAAAATTACTAGACGAATAGTTTGTTGAACTATCCCATCCATTAATATATAATTCACTCCCACTAATACTTTTATATGTTTTAGCTGTACCCCAATGTACTCCATCTTGATATACTTTACAAGTTGTTCCATCTCCAGTCATAACCCAATGATGCCATGTATTAATTGTTGGGTTAGTTACCTGAGTAGTAGTACCGGGTACATATAACGGATTGTTAGCACTATCTCCTGTATTCCATAAATGTCCAGTGTATAAACCATTTAAAAGAATACCATTATTAAAGCCCCAGTGCATTATACTTAATTTATCGGCTTTTGCCCACCAAGCAAATGTATAAGAATCTCCAAAGCCACTGGTAGGAAAATTAGAAATTTTTATTTTTTCACTTGTAGCCTCAAAATGAGTACAGGTGTTATATCTTGGTGTATCTGCCTAGTACACAATTTCACCAGTCGTTTCTCCATGATTCCCGAAACCGCTACTATCATATATTATGGTTTCGCTATCAAGTTCTAATTTAATATTTTTTACCTAAAGAGGTTTTTTGCTGCCTCTACGACCAAACTAAAAAGCCAATGTTGCTCCGTCTGTCATCGCGGCGGAATCGCCTGATGCTAATGGCCCTGGAACTTCAAATATTGCAACATAATGCTACCATCCAGTACCTAGCAACTAGATATTCCTATAAGTATAATAATCTGCACTGCCAATTATTACATCTTCTCTTGATGGTCCACTGAAACCATAATTAAATCTAATATAATCAGTAGTATAGCTACTATTTGTTGATTCAATTTCCTAAGCATCAAAACTTACAACATATCTTTTATTATTCGCATATGAATACTCTAATCCAGTTTTATATTTAGCATATGCGCTAGAGCCCGTAGGAGTGATTTGAAGAAGTCCTTGCTCTGGTACTGTTGCACGAGTTAGAGCAAAATTGTCTGCTGTAAAATTATAGCCATTCTAAATTAAACTAGGCTTTATGTTTTGATGTCCCATTTTATAATGTAATACTAGTCCGCGAGCAAGTTCTCTTACTTCTGCGGCAGAAATACAATTATCATATAGACGAAAATCATTATATGAACTGCCAAACCATCCTGTGTAAGTTGTGTTCGTCGCATTTGAGCTACGTCCGTTTAGATTTATATTTAACTTATCACTTGAATAAGTAGAAGAAACTGTTTTATGATTTAACTCCTAACCATTTAAATAAATTGTAGCGGTGGTTCCATCATATGTAGCCGCGACGTGATACCAAGTTCCATTAGCGAATGAAGCGGCTCCGGTCACATCAGAACTGTGATTATTTAGTCCGAGATTCAAAGCATTGTTTGACATAATAGAAAAATAAATCTAACAATCACTGCTACTAGAGATATTTTTAGAAAATAATATATTATTATACTATCCTAAGCTTGACGGTTTTACCCACATTGCTACAGACCAAGTATTTCCTAAGATTTCTTCATCTAAATGCCATCCAATAATACAAGCCGCGCTTGTTCCCATTTTTCCGTTACTATATGTAACTTGAGTTCTAGAGGGAGACGGAAGTTTAATAGTACCATAATTACGTAAGTCACCATTTAGTGGCATCCATATTTTTAAACTCACAATCCCATCTCCTTTTCTACTCTCATATTTAGTAGTATATTATTTCTTTTCAGCCGCTCTTTTTCGGCTTTATGCTTTTCCTAATCTTGCAAAACCTAGAGAGGAGCAATCCTAAAGCGGATTGTTCCTCCCTAGACACTATAATTCTATAAGGTGTAATCTATAAGTACATCATCTAATTCGTCTCCATTAAGTAATGTAGCAAATGCTAAATTACTATCAGATAAACGAGCATAAATATTTGCGCCGGTATCATCTAATATAAAAGTACTAGGATTTAAACGCCGCAAATTTTCAACACGGCTTCCATCGGCAAGTTGTAATGTAAACATAGAATCACCACCTTAATCAAAAATAAAATCTATTGAACTATCTGTATCGTTCCATTCTATATGGGCCTTATCTTCAAAGCTATATTCAATTGATAATTTAGGTGTTTTTAATATCGGCGCACGTAGTGTACCAGTAGCTTGATGATACTTTACGTTACGCGCGGCATGAATCATGGCATATCTTTGCTCTGGAGCTTGCCGTACATCTGTACTATTATAAGCACCTAGCATGACCGGGCGCCAAATGTTACTAGTTGTGTCGGTAACTCCCTGCTTAACGCACTCGCCTTCTTGTAGTATCCAGTTTGTACCATCATATATAAATGTACGAATACCGGCTAATTGTGTATAAGAACTTAAATCAGCAGTACCACCACTATATGCCATTTTTACACTTTTACTGCCTTTTCCATTAACATTTAATGTTGGGCTTGCAGCTGTATTAGTGTTATCAAATTTAACAGTTATTATATCGCCAACTTTCATTCCATCATAATTGGCGCATCCTACTGCCTTTGCCGCGGTGCCTGCTGCTTCTGTACAAGTACCATAAAAAACACGATGATTAGAGCTATCCCATACTTTAGCCCAGGCGCCATAAGTAGGCGTTTCTGTGGTAAGATTAGTACGCCAATATAAACCTGGCTCGGTATCAGTAGACATAAGTATTTGGCCAGTCCAACTAGCGGCAGTTTTCATGGCAATTACGCCAAAAGCATTCACGTTAGTTGGTTTTGAAAGGATGCTGTTTCCTCCACTAACCCAAGCGTATTTTAAAGCACCACCGCTACTAAACTAATTTAAATCTGAATTATCTATTTCGCGTGCAGCAAGCTGCTGAGCGGATGTTGCTGTTCCATTAAAGGTACCATAGAAATTAACGCCATATACTTTATTCCACTTATGCGTATCATCGCCCAAATTTTGACTACCATTTGCTCCCGGCCGCACAGTGCCAGTTTTATAAATTACTAATCGTTGAGTAGTATTATCTGCCGGTGTCCCGTAGCCAATAGATATTACAGAGCTATCATTATTAGGCATGGTAATATAATTCCAACCCGCACGGGCGAAAGCAAGATGAGCTATGGCGGCATTAGACGCAATCGTCAAACTCGGAGCTGTAATCATTCCAGTGCTTGGATTTATAGTGGTCATTTTATTTGTAGTATTTGCAAATTTTACCCCTGCTGCGGTAGTGTCAGACCCGGTGCTATTTTTCAATAGAATAGGATATTCGTTATTATCTGTCGCGGCGGTATAGGATACATTTGTTAATACAGGCGTGTCTAATATCCATGTATTCGCAGCTGTTTTCTTTAAGAAGCCACTTGTACCTGATAAAGCTTCAATGGCTTTAAGGTCGTCTGCCCCAGTTATGCTAGATAAATGTGTTGCCGACCAAGAGCGTATTTCTCCATCTTTATATTCATAGTATGGATTATTTAATAATAATGAACCTTGATAATAGTTAGAAGTACCAGTATAGTATTTGCTACCAATACGCTAATAAATTTTTCCATCCGCTGTTGTTGGTAAAGCCGCCGCAAGCCATTGCGTAGTGTCTAAATATAGTAATCCATCTTCTTCATTATAAGTATACACTACATAAGTTTCACAATAATCTGGCAAGAATGTATTATTAAAATTAAAACTATATAAATAGTCAATTACATGATATTGTTCATATGCAGAAATATTTAAAGTTCCTTCGCTATAAGTACTATTGCCAGAATTCCAATAAATTTTTCCATCGGGTACGAAACCATGCGGATTAGCAGTTTTAGTAGTAGCACGAGTATTATCCTGCATTACAAATGATTCATAAGTACCATCACCTGTACGAGCGAATAAACAATATCTATAGACCTTATTGGAACCAGCTTGTCCTTTAAAGCCATTAGAATAAATATAAAGACCAGTATCATTAATATCACCAGTTTCCTATAAGCCATTAGAAGTAGCATTAAAGCCTCGCCACGTATATCCTGAAGGAGTAGCGGAAGTATATAATTTTAAATTATCTAATAAAGTCACTGTACAGTTGATTTGTTCTAATAGCTCTACCTTTACCACTTTTGATACATCGGTTGCTCCATAAGAAGAAGCCATACGATAGCCTAATTCATGCAAATTATTAGAAGCAGAATTACTATTTAGAAGCATATGCTAATAAATTGAGTAAGTTACAATAGAGTTATAAATTTTGTATGAATAATATGTATTAGAACGTCCACTAATGCTAACATCACATATTTCAGTATAATCTGAATGCCCGTCTGCTGTAATCGTAATTCTATAATGCGCAATCCAAATAGCATTATAATCTGCGGGGATTACGGTGGCAAATGTCTAATAATAATTTGCACCGGAACTAGAATTATATAATGGAGCATCGTATGTTTTAGTAGAAAGAGGCTGTATTTCACCGAAAATTTTCCACTTTTTCTTGTCAAAACCTAAACTATAGACATTATTCTCTTGCGGCACCAAATCTGTCGCGAAAGTCATTGTTTTTCCTGAATGTGCCATTTTATCACCACCTATTTATATTATATCATATATATTAATATTCTGTCAAATACTTAAGTGACAAGCACATTCCCACTGTCATCAATAGCGAAATTAAATGTAATGGAGCCGCTCCCGTTTGGAACAGTAATATTAAAATTCTTGGAATTACCAATAGTAACACCAGTAATATATCGTGTTTCAGGCGTTAGTGCTGTAGCAGAAGTCGTTGCGACATATGCCGTCGCTCCGCTATTAGCAGTAACCCATCCATTTACCGTTCCATTGTAAGTAACTGCGGCACGGTCCGCACTACCTTTAGCCTGCACTGATACGCCAGAACTATTGGTAGTGGAGACCGCCGCATTAGTATAAGTGGCGGTTGCTGTTCCGCTAACCGCACCACCGGAAAAGGCAGGAGATGCAGATTGGGCTTCTAGCGTTAAAGCAATATCTTTTTCCACATATTTCTTATCGGTATCTAAAGTTAAAACAGTACCAGTACGCTTAGTCAAAGTAACTGTTGTGGTCATATTAGTACCTGTATTATTCAATACGCCCATATTTTCATCTCCTTAAAATTATGCTAAAGTGAATGTTCCATCATATCCTAAAATTTTAACATATCGTGTCCCGCTACCGGTAGCGGTTGCGCCATCTAGTTCTACCCATCCTGCTTTATTGGCTTTAGCAGTTCCGCTACCAGTGACTTTAATATATAAATATCCACTATCTGTTGCAGGCGCGGAAGTTTCAATGCTAATATTACCAGTATTACTGGCACTCTTATATATACTATTACTAGTCGTATCAGCAACTAATGCGACGCTACCACCATTTCCTGTAAATGTTGCTGTAATAATTTTATAATATTGTGCAGTTCCATTATGGGTTCCTGCAGTAACATCTAAATAGCCTTTTGCGCTATTTGTATATTGGGGCGTTAAACTAACATCAAAACTACTACTAGTTGCCCCATCGGTTGTAAAATACTTACCCGTCATATTAGCACTTGCCGAAATAGAAGAACTAACTGTAATATCAGGCATTGTACCATTAACCTATGAGCCGCCATTAGCAAAACCAGCATATCCAGTTCGTAAAGCTGCAGCAGTTACCGCGGTTTTTCCGCCAGTAACTGTAGAATAACTACCAGCAACATTAAAAATATTAGCACCTTTTCTAATATTGGCCGCGGTTAAATCAGCATCTCCAAGAATAGTTTGCGCTCCTTCTAAGTACTATTCAGCCGCAATAACCTAATTTGAAGTACCAGGCGTATAAGTCTGAGCGGCTTTCTTAGTCATAGTACCAACTACTAAATTACCTGCATTATCATATGCTGAATAACCTGTTAAAATATATGGACCAGCAATATTTGCAACTGAGGTTGAATCTGGAATTAATCTAGCCAAGTCTATACAAATATTATCAATATAACCACGATTAATATATAATTTTCCGCCAGATGGAATTTCTGGAATTATATAAGTATCTGAATCTTTCTTTCCGTCGGATAAATCTAGATAAGAAGTTCCATTTGTCGCGCTACTAGCAAAAGTAGCTGCGTCTAAATGATTAGCGCTAATATAGCCAGTACCCCATTCTGATCTTCCTGTTGTAACAATTTTTGTAGAACTATTTTTACTCCAAGTGGGAGTAGAAACACTTACGGTCGCAAAAGTAGCAGTAACAGTACCACCAGTAGTATATCCTGCTGGAATTGTATAAGTACCATTTTGGGTATCAATTGTACCGCCCAAAGCACCATTATTAGGCATAGTACCCTTTACTTTTTCCCCATTTACATATGCAGTTTTATCTTTTAAAATCTAACCTGCGGTTGCATCTGCATCAGAGGTAAAAGTACCGGCAACATTATATATATTACCAGTTCCACCCTTAACAGTAACCGTAACCCCTGCTTTGATATTTGCCGCACTTAAATTTGTCTATGAAACTGCGGATACTGTTGTTTTTCCATAAAATGGCCCTTGAGCACTAGCCGTTGGATTAAGCGCATGCGTACTCCATACTCCATTATCTACTACTACCTGTGCTGTTGGATTCGTAGTATCAGAAGAAGAAGAATAGGCCGCTACAGATAAATTCCCTAAGGCATTGCTACCGCTCGTTACAGTTACATTTCCTTTATTTGTAATATTAAGATTACGATATTCATTATTTGTAATAGTGATAATTGAACTATCTGTCGCGGTATTTTTTTCTGTATCTAAAGTAAAAGCTTTAGCTTTTGGTACTATAATTTTCTAAATATAATAAGTTGTACCATTCCAAGTAGAAGCTGATACGGCACCTCTTGCGGTAGTAGCTGTTGAATGTGCAGCAAGCCAACCCGCGGTATTTGTATAAGTTACTGCTGCGCGTCCTGCGGTACCTTTTGCAGTAAAAGCAATTCCATTATTTGTAGTATTAGCAATTACATAGCTAGAAAAATCAGCACTGGCGGTTTTGCCAGTTAAATCTCCTCCAGTAAATGATGGAGTGGTAGTAATAATAGTATAATATTCTGTTGCCCCTGTTTTAGGAGAACTCTCATCAAATTCCTAGATAAAACCTGCAGTAGTAGTGGCTTTCGGTGTAAGCGAAATACTATTACTAGAAGCTGAACCGGCATTAAAATAAGTTCCTAAATTAGTGCTCGCCAATTCAGGAGAAATGGTTCCACTTTTTACTGATATTTCGGCCTTTATATCTGCATCCAGAAATTTATTTTCTGTATTGAAAATAACATTATGAGAATTTGTAGTTAAGGTTACTGGATATATCCATGGCTATCCAGCAGAATGAGCATCCATCTATCCCATATTTTTGCCTCCTTATTAAAGTGTATTACCAGTATAAACTGGTACATTAACGTCCGCAGAACCATCATATGTATATACTTGTCCTGCCCCAAAAGTAAGCTTATGTGGCAATATCATTTCATTGTCAGATAACTTTTCTCCAACAACTATCCAAGTATTATTTTTATAAATTAAATTATATGTATGATTCTATTTTAAAATATTATTCGCTATTAGTGCGCCCTAGTAATATATAGCTTTTGCTTCACCATTATTAATAGCAAGGGTTGCATTAGCACTATTGGATATTCCCATTTGTAGTGTAATTAATACTCCGTCTACTAATTCAAAATTAGTAATTTCAGCAGTTATAGCATTTGCGGAGCCAGACGTAATAGCAAATAATATTGGTTCTATTAAATATGTCTAATTATTATCAATACTAACGGTATGAATGTATCCCATTCATATCACCTGCCTTAAGTTCCAGGAACTACGACAATAGTATCATTAGTAGTAAGATTTGCTTGCGTACCTGCATTCCAGTTTGCCGCAGAACCAACAGAAACAGTCGTTGCCGCCACAGCGGTAGGTGTATTTTCAGTAAATGTCCCTACTTCTTTAACAGTAATTGGACTTGCAGCAATTGTTGGTGCACTACCAATAGAAATATTTAATACTCCTGCTGTTACAGAGGCTTCAGTTGGAGTGCCAGCATTGGTAACATTAGGAATATTAACATTATTCGTTGTTAAACTCGCCGCAGAACCGGGTGTAACGGTTACCTTAGATACATCGGTTGGGGTTACATCCAATGTTGGTAAAGTATTTTTAGTAAATACTCCAACTTCAGTAATTGTATCCGTATTAGATTTAAGGGCATAACTTCCTTCATCACCTAAAAGTTCCCAAACAGAACCGGTCCAAACAAATTCTTTTTGCTGCCAAAGTACCACATCTCCAGCAACGGCATTCGCGCCATTTGTACCAAAATTGTAATCCGTAATAGTTGGATCTTCATGTCCGCCATCAGTTACGGCTGTAGTTGCAACTCCACGGAAATGCATTGCGCCGGTTAAACCAGCCAGACCACCAGTCATAGATTGCACGTAAGATACTACGGCAGAGGTCGTTGGTAAATCTGTACTTGTACTATTATTAGCAATATCTGTGACGACGTCTTTTTCTGCAGCATCGCCAACGTCTGCTTCACCGAGAACCCTATTTGTGCTAGCATTATAGGCACTCTTAAAAACATATTCAGTATTAGTATCAACGTTATCATTTACAACCCATTCTTGATTTTCATCTAAAGTAAAACTAATAATAGTATTTGCTGGGCAAACAAAGTTTCCAACAACATTTTGAGTAGAAGTCAAAGTTCCAACTTTTAATGAAGCACCACTTGTTACAGTATTACCATTCACAAATTTAATATGAATAGTAGAGCCACGAATTAGATTGTCATAACTCGTATTAACATAATCGCCCGTAATAGGCGTGCTTACGCCATTAGTCTCTGCTGTTATATCTTTTATAGCTACATTAGCGGCAGTCCCGCAAATGCCATATAGAGTAGAACCAACTAATGCTGTAGTTGATGAAGCGCCATTTGCTATCTAAACCTTTCCTATATAACTTGCCATTCATTATTCCTCCTTTGTAATATCGGTTACCACCGATTTCTATTCCCAAAGCAACTCTGGCAATAAGCCATTTGTAACTTTGAATACATTATTTTCCAATTCTGCGACTGTAGTTACACCGGGTAGCCAACTAACTATGCTTCCAATTGTTGATTTTGTAACTGAATATTCAAAGTTAGATAGCTACGTATATCCACTACCAATTGCATAATGGTAAATCTTATTATTAGATAAATCAACATATAATTTATCTTCTGAACCCGGTGATGGGAAATTTATTAAGCCATTGATTTTTATAATTTCTGTTTCTTTTCCATTTAACGTCCCAGAATCTATAAATGGCAATTGTACTATATTAGTACTCCCATCTCCTACCTTTAAACGAGAAAAAGGGTGAGCTGTATCGGCTGAATAGACGATAAGCTCACCTGCAAGCGGTACGAAACCGTTAGACCCGTCCTTAGGACCGGCTTTATTCCAATTAGCTTCGGTATCGCTTTTCAACCGAATTCTCGTTTTTATGGTGTTATTAGACACCGCCATAAAAACACCTCCTTGCCATCATTCCAGACAAGTTAATTAAATGACTTCGGTACTACTACCACAGTCAAGGGTTATATATGTATCATTTGTTTGTGATAAGTTTTGAACATTACCAGTTACCGCGATGCGCGCGAGTTGGAGTTTTTTATTTACTTGCTCTACTTCTTCAATATCGCCGCCATTAGGAACCTATGCGCCTTCTAATACATTAAGATTTAGCGCGGCCTAATCAATCGTAATGTTTACATTTTTATTTTTATCAGGGATGTAATTTACTCCATTAACAGTAATTCCTTCAATAACATTTTCATGCTCTGTATGCGGATTAGAAGAAAAAGTAAGCGTTTTATCATTGCCCGGAAGTATTTCTACTCCGTCGTATACAATTTTTTCAATTTTATTTACCTGAGCATATGGCTCAATATTATTTAACTTATTCTGAGCCTATTCATTAAATTCGGCAATCTATAAATTAACTGTCTTTGGAATTTGATTAATGGTTATAGATGGAATTTCTGTTCCATTGAGTAATATATGTTCAATTACATTAGTTTCTGCATTTATTCCAATTTCTTCTAATTTCTATTTTAATTCATCTGTAAAGTCGTTGGAAGAAAGAGTTTTTCCTTCTTCCTTATCTATTTTAGTATCAAGGGCATCATTTAATCCGGCAATTTTACTCTAGTCAATATTAGCATTCTCATCAATATCACTGTTTTTTATACTACCCTTAATAGCATAACTTCCTTCATCACCAAGTAATATCCACTATCCTCCGTCCCAAACAAATTCTTTTGAGCCAGAAATAATTACATCACCCGGCTAGGCAGATGAAAAATCATAATTACGAATCCTTGGGTCAACTGAACTTTGGTGTGTAATAACTACTGAAGCCTCTCCAACAAAATGCATAGCTCCAGTTAGTCCGGCCGTGGCCTCATCAACATATGATTTCACAAGGCGGCTTGTTACTAACTAATCATTGTTTCCAATAGCTTGAGCAATAGGTATTGTCTAAATTGGGCCAGTATCATTACCAACCAAGATTTCACCAGCAGGAAGAGTTGTGGCCCCGGTGCCGCCCTATGTTACTTCTGCAACGCCAGTTAAATTAGAAAAATTAGGCTAAGCTTTTGTAACCTCTATAATACCGTTTGTTTCAGATACAGATGTAACAAAGTTATTTGCACTAACCGTATCGGTATATTTAAGAGAACTAATTTTTCGTGAAGTTAAATAGTTAATAAAATCACTTAAAGTAATATAATCTTCTATAGCTCCTTGCCCTATCCAATCATAAATATTACTATAGTTAGTTAAATCAATTGCATTATTCGTGTCAACAACCCAATCGCTATCTTCTGTATTTTCTTTATACTATAAATAATACTTATGTAAATTCTCACCAGTTCCATGAGTTATTTGATAAATACGAGGAGCAATTGTGATATCTCCACTAATATGAAAGTTATCTTCAATAAAACTCTACAAACCTGAAATTTCTGCTGCAGTATAAGTAGGTTTTGTATCTGATTTAGCCCATCTATATACGTCTGCGGCAATTGCCTATACCCAAGGTAACTAATAAAAATAAGATTGACCATCGCCAATCTTTATTCCAATGGCTGGCGGTGTATTTGCAGGAGTGCTATTAGAAAGCTCATCAATTATTCTTTCTTGAGGAAAAGCGCACACAGCGGCCTCGCCCTATTTTAGAATAACATCACTATTCATCCATTGGCTATATGTTCCATAGCGTAACTAAATTCTAGTTTCCAAGACGTTTTCCGCCATTGCTCTTCACCTCCTATTAAGCAGTACCCCCATAGATAACCAACGTATCACCAGTTGGCACATACAACTTGGAGGTTGAAACTTTATTCAATGTCATGAATCCTTCTTGTGTAACATTAACATAGTCATCTGACGTAGACGCTTTAACACCGCCCAATCGCGCGTTGGTAGCAATAGGAAGTTCATATGCACCGGTTCCATCACCAGTGGCGCCAACCATATCCCAAGCACCATTGATAACCATATATTCTTCATAATGGTCTCCAGCAGTTGCTAAAATCATATATAGCGTATCTGCATCAGCATCTTCTACATTTGGAAGAGTCTAAACTACTTCCCTATGTAAATGGCCGGCTGCTGCAATTGCATCGTCAACATACTTTTTGTTTGGTACGTCAGTATCATTAACTGGCGGTTCAGTTACTATTAACTAAGTAATTGCTTCACCAGCCGCAGCCTCTAGTGTATGAATTTTATTCATAAATTCATCACTAAAAGTGTATTGTTTTGTATCAGCATCATATTTAAAATATGAAGCATCAAATTTATTTAAATAGGGGAGGTGGGCCCAATCGCGCACACCATCACCTATTTTAAGCAATAAATGGTTTGCATCGTCCTATTTTGTTTCTAAGCCAAATTCTCCTTCGGCTAAGACAGGATTTCTAGCTAACCAGTCAGTATCACTATCATGCCTAATCTATAGGGTTACTTTTACTGTATTAGTCGCCATCAAGCCTCACCACCATTCAAAATTGTCTCGGTAATTAACATTGCATTTACTGGAATATATTCTCCATCCCAATAATATAAGATTTTCTCATCAGTATCAAAATATAACATATTCTGCGTACCAATAGGAGGAAAATTTTTATATACATCAAATATAATTTCATGCTGATTAGATTCAAGATAGGCTCCAAATCCTTTATAAAAGTCTTCTTTGCTACCATTGTATCCACTTTTTACAGCAAATGCATATAACCAATCTCCCATAATAGTCACATTTTGTGTTTCCCAAGGATATACTGCCGTTAAGCCTCCGGCGCGAGGATGTAACGGCATTATAGCACTGTCATATTCTAACAGTAAATCTCGGGTACGATGTCTAGTATCATAATATCTTATCATGGTGCTACACAAATTTCACATTGAGGAAGTTTAAAGGCTGCATAATATGAATTTATTATTGCTCCATTAATTATAGTGCCATTTTCATCGCGTTCTGGAATGTGATATATTTTTACATCCCATACGTATCTATCGCTTGGTTCTATATTAATGGTATCTTCGCGCTTAAATTCAAACTCCAATTCTTCCTCAGTGATTTCCTTTTCTAATTGTAATAATACTTCCTATTTTAACGGGTCATAAATAGAGAAAACTGCGGTATCTCCTTGCTCTGTTCCCGGAAGTAAAGGAAGAGTAAATGTCCCCGTATCGCCGCGTGGTATCATTAGGCGCCGCTAGATTACTCTAATCATTTAATCACTCCCCGAATAAACACTTTAATTCTTTTTTAAATTTTTTATACATTGGCTACTGCCAATTAATGATTGTATTAATACTGTAATCCAAAGAAATTAGTTTAATCATTTTCTTTTCTGCGTGTTTTAGTTCTTCGCTTACATCGCAAATATA
>OCVV011211071.1_pt1 | contig 21770 bp, 18 predicted proteins | sample 1539721 | NCBI WGS metagenome assembly OCVV01 (sample SAMN02144230, study PRJEB22623) | gut metagenome | biome: sheep rumen | host: Ovis aries | place: New Zealand
TGAAGTAGCAGATACCGGGCACTTTAAATGGAAGATGTTTACTTCCAGAAAAGTATGTTGCCAGGAGGAAACCCTAGAAGATCTCCGCCAGCAGTACAGTGCCTTTTTACGAACCCAGAACCTTGAAAACAAAACAATCTCCCTTTATGATTACTCCTTCCGGATCATGATGGAAGGCCTCGGCGTTAAGAACGTTTCCAATCTTGGTTCACTGAATCCGCAACAGATTCAATCCATGCTTGTTTTCCTTTCTGAGAGGCTTGGTATTAACAGCAGGGGAACAGTATTCCCCATTGTGCGCCAGATCCTTTCCTACCTGTACTCTGCAGGACTGACCGAAACTGATTTCTCCGGTATGATCCTTTCACCCGCTTATCATAGGGTGCACCTTAGGCCTTACATGACTGCCTCAGACGAAGAAAAGCTATTCCGGGTTATGGAAGATTCACCTTTGCGCAATAAAGCTATGATGCGTGTGGCGCTTCGATTAGGACTTCGCGATACAGATATCTGCAACCTTCGTTTCAGTCAAATCAACTGGAAAAATGACCGGATTATCATGGAACAGGAAAAAACAGGCGTGACGCTATATCTTCCTTTACTTGAAGATGTAGGCAATGCCATCATGGATTACATCATGAATGAAAGGCCGGCGGCTGCGAACGGCTGTCCCTATGTTTTTGTACGGAAACTGGCTCCCTATAAAAAACTCGAATCAATGTACATGGTTTGTTCACGTCTGTTTGAAGCGCGACTAAGCGCTCTATCTCTCAAGGTTAATCTTTCTAAACCATAAAACGAGCAAGATTCAATAAGATTCTTGCTCGTTTCCTTACTAATTTATACGCCACAATTATAACTTGAATTTAACACTTCATTCCAACGTCCTTGTTCCATCAAAATATATTTAACCACATCTCGAACCACTCCATATCCCCCATTGATATTACTAATATAATCAGCAATATCTTTCACCTCATCAACAGAATCCAAAGGACATGCAACAAAGCCGCAAAGACGCATCGAAGCAAGATCATTAACATCATCGCCTATATATCCTATTTCAGATTTATCAATTATATTATCACTCATCCAAGCGGTTAGAAATCCCACTTTATTCTTTACATTTTGAAACAAATGTGTAACTCCAAGTTCCGTCATTCGTCTAGTGGTAGCTTTACACTCTCGGCCAGTAAGAACCACAGGAGTTATTCCTGCTGCTTTCGCCAAAATAATGCCTGTCCCATCTTTGGTGCAAAACTTCTTCAATTCATTCCCCGTTTCATCATAGTACACGCCCCCATCAGTAAGCGTTCCATCCACGTCAAGTATTAAGTATTTTAACATCAATAATATATCCTTTCTTAAAGGAGAGTTAAATGGTCACGATAGAACAATTAAGGCCACCAAATTTCTCAACATACGAATTCACTTCTTCCTCAGAAGGCGCTTTAGAATCAACACCCTCTGCAACACTTTCTTCATAATAACCGTTCAACACTAGAACAATACATTTAAGATTATAAGGGTGTGCATACATAATGGTAGAGCAAGACTCACACATGACAACCTCTGCATTCTTTAGATATGGCATCAACACCTCAGCAGGTATGGAACTATCAACTTCAATAATATTTATATCAGAAAAATGATACTCCATATCATCCCTGGGATGTCGCTTAATCATCAGAGAATTATACTTTGTAGAAATATAATTCTCTATCTTTTTCTCATACTGTTCTGTTTCCATCACATGATCAGAAAGAGGAATAGAAAAAAAGACAGCATCTATAGAATTAAAGTTGATATTCTTCAGTTGCGGATAAGTATTATCGACAATCGATTTCAGAAGTTTATCATCAGTACCTTCTTGGTTATATAACTGCCTAATTTCTTTATAAATCCCTTCTTTCATCTTATCGGGTCTGGAACTATACTTTATACAATTTTTCTCTGGTTTAAAATAAAACCATCCGGGGCAACAATACCCCATGCGAGACAAAATAAAACCTTGCCAGTGATAAAGAGACTTAATGTGTTTTCGCTCGATGAATTTGTTCCGTTCCCTATAATCGCTTATACCATCCTCTAGAATCACCACTTCCTTCTCATCACTCAGTGCTGCACATGCTCCAGATACCAACCCGACGCAGGTAAGAATTACCACCTGATCATATTCGTTCCAATTAACATAACGATTAATTAATTTATGGCAATACCTACGTTTTTGACCGCAAACGTAATAGCCCAACATTTGAATAAATGTGATGAATTTTTTAATCGCACTAATACTTTTAAATGTATCATCATAATAGTATACATTAGAAAATACACTGGTTCTTTCGCAATATGGATGCATATATTCGCCTTTCTTATCATTAGGTAAACACAGTGCATCCCAGCTCATTGTCTTTCCAGCGTTACAATAATACCAGAGAAACTGATAAAGATTGTGCGGATCATACACAATAACAAGACCTTTTTGTTTTATTATATTATCCATAGCTTAATCACTCATATGCTGAAGTAGTCACAAAGCGCACATTCATATTCAACATGCGGATTGCTTCTTTAATCTCGAAATTATAGTTAATTGTATTATCCGAAATACGTTTCAGAGACGATTTATAATATTGCTTTTTTCCTTCTACATATCCATCTGCTCCCGCTACTGCACACTCAGTAATGCCAATCTCGGACAAAAGCTTCATTGTCATAATCATGCTGTTATAGCCTTGTTCAAATGCGCCTGACAGTCTGTTATAATTTATTTTGATAACATTTTCATCATAATCAATATTCGAAGTTAAAATCAATTTGCCTTTAGAACTAGGAGCTTGAGAAAACCTCTTTCCATTGCTGAAAAAAGAATAATCATATCTGTATGAATCTGGTATGAAATTCACAGATATAATAGTAGGATTGTTTTCCTCAATATATTGTTTAATCTTATCACCCTCAAGTAAAAGACTTGCTCCGGGAGCAAGAAGTAGTATTTTCTTGCCAATCAACGAATTCTTTAGTGTATCAATCGCAGTTGCATCATCTATGTTGTTGTTTTTATATTGTTGATAACAGTTTTCAGCATATTCATCATCAAATGAAGCAGCTTTACTCTTATCATAGGAGGCCAAAATATGGCTTATATCTCTAGCAGATAAATCGCCCTTTTTCAAATAAAACTCAGCGTAATTTCTATGAAGATTATATTTTGCTGACAAAAAGTACGCTGGCGAATACCCCCAATTGGTCAAGCCCTTCAACTGTGAAATATAATCCTGGATAGCATCAAGCATATAATCAATATTATATTTTTTCTCCGTGTACTCATTCGCATAGTCAGCAATCAATTCAATCGGCAAATTCCCAGGAGTTCTTCCCATGCCATACAAGCTACCATCAATAGTGATAGGACGATTTAAATGCATATCGATAAATTGCTGTGCCAAGCTACAACTTAGTGACATATTTTCATGCAAATGCAATCCAAGACGGATGTCTTTGCTTAGATTATTGTCAACTATACTGATAATTCTATTTAAATCTTTACGTTTCATACTGCCGAACGTATCAACAACAGAAAACTGATAAGGATGAATCTCATTTACTTTATTTATAATCGATATAATTTGTTCATCATTATAGCCCATTATATTTATCGGATTAATACTAACCATATAACCAAGCTGTTTAATTCTATTTGCAAAATCCAAGCCCTCATCAATGTCATATCCGTGTGCAGTAACGCGGATCATCTTGATACCTTGGCCGGTATATGGTGAAAGTTTAGCTAAATCATAAGAACCATTCATCACCATAGCAGAATAACAAGTATCAGGAGACGATTCCGGAAGAAGTTGATTTAATTCTTCTATAGAATTACAGACAGTAATATCCTCATTATATTTTTCAACATTTTTGAGAAATCCCACCTCTATAAAATCAAGATGTGCACGATCAAGGCATCGAACAATCGCTCGTGCACTGTGGAAGCCCCAGTTCCATTCATTTACATATCCACCATCTCTAAGGGTGCAATCTAATAAACATATATTTGCTGAAGGCATATGCAAATTATCTCCTCTCAATTTCTTTTCTAACAAATTCAAGATCTTTTGGAGTATCTACAGATACTGTTTTATATGAGGATTTAATCATAATGACATCTATTCCATTCTCAACAAATCTCATTAGATCATTTTCTTCTGCTATTTCAAGAGAAGATTTTGTTGTACGCATATAAAATTCCAACGCATCTTTTGAAAACAACTGCACCCCTGTAACTTTCTCATATATAAAGTCCAGCGTCCCTTTTGGATACGGAATTGGACTTCTTGATATCATCAAAGTTCTTCTCTCTTTATTGGTCACCACTTTCTGATTACTAAAATCAATAACTTCCGTTGGATTATTTAGTTCATTCGAAAGTGCGGCAACATACATTAGTCTAACATCATTAGGAACTATCAATTCAATGCACCTACTATCAACTAGCGGTTCATCTCCCATAATAGTCAAATAATAATCTGCATCTATCATCTTTGAAACCTCTGCAATCCTTGCAGTCGGTGTATCGTGAGATGTAGATGTCATCACGCAATTCAAGTTTAATTCTCTGCATCTATTCATTATTCTTTCATCATCAGTAGCTATAACAACATCTGATAATAATTCAGACTTCGAGACCTCACGATAAACCCACCAAATCATTGGTTTTCCACATATGTCGGCCAAAGGCTTTCCCGGCATTCTTGATGATTGATATCTAGCGGGTATAACTCCTAATACTTTCATTTTTTCTCCTATTTCTGCATATATTGAATTTTCACAAAGCAACATTTGAAGCAAAGAAAAAAACGATTACATTACCTCAAATAAACTATTCTCTTTTAATAATCCCCCGTAGTTTGTCTCTATTAAAATAATAATACGCCATAGCGCATATAATCACAAAAAACAGTGAAAGTAATCTTGCCACTCTATAGTCCTGTACTATTTGGAAAAATAGCGTCAGCAAAATTATTGCAAGAAGAAATATTGCGAAATACTTATCACTATATACGCCAGAGTAATTACTATTAGAAAGTGTTCGCGTCATAAAAAAAAGCATCCCGTAGGAAACTACCGTTGTATAACAGGCAGTTACTGCACCATATCTAGGTATAAACATATAATTTAAGAACACATTAACCGAAGCACATATTAAAACGCATATTGAAATCGAAATATTCTTTTTATAATACAGGAGCACTTCAACATAAAATCTATACATCGACATCAAGCACGCGCTTAATACAAACGGAATAATATATTCGAACTTCCAATAACTTCTCGGAGTTACAAGCATTAATATTTCCGGACCTGACAAAATGAGAATTGACGCAATCAGCCATATAATTATCAAGTATATTTTTTGAACAAAAAAAGTTTTGGAATGATCCTTTTCATTTAATTTATGAAACACCCAGGACTGTCTAACCGGAGCAACTGCTTGGTCAACCGCGATTATTGCATATCCAAGATAAAAAACCACTGAGTAAACAGCCGTTTCATCAGCTCCCCAAAAATGCTTAATCATCACCTTATCACATTGTTGTAGTATCATATACGACAACGACATTGCAACTGTCGGAAGAGAAATCGAAAGAGCATATTTCCAATGTGATAAATCAACTAATGGCCCTTTATATTTCATAATATGAATAAACGATACAGAAGCAATTATGCAGATGCCTATAGTGCTTCCGATTACACGTGAATAAAATTGAGCCTCAGAATAAATCACAAATATCAGAGCGACAAAAAATTGTAAAATATTAGGGAGCATTAAAAGCCATCTTTTTACTTTATAATCCCCTTCCATGTTAGCAGAATACATCCGATAACTTATTACAAAAAAACCATAAGAGTGGATCCCAGCTAAGAAAATTAATGAAATTGGATATTTTTGCATAAAGCAATAACCCACTACAACCATAACACAAGTTACTGCTATCATGAGCATTGACGATAGAAACAAAACAGACTTACAAAAGCTTTTAATTTCATCTTGTTTTTCAATATATGCGTTATTTAACGAATAAAATAAATTGCAACCTATAAGCACTGAAATTATTGAAACATATGCATAATATGTACTATATTCACCATATTCTGTTTGGCTCATTATTTTTGTAAAAACAACAATCCCAGCAAACGTCATCCCCTGACCGATTGCTGTTGCCAAGACATAAACAAATGACGATTTTATTAGAGGATTAATTTTTTTCTTCATATTGAAAATTTATATACACTGACACCACTTGGTTTATATATTACCCGCTCAGCAGTTACATTTTCTCCATACTGCTTTCTCATATATCTCATAAAATTGGTACTTTCAATGTCAGAGCTGGTTGTAATAAAATACACATTATCATCAAACAGATTATAACTATAAAACTCACTATATCCAAACCTAGAGATTTTCTCATAAAAGGTTGTGCTAAACACACCGGTCCCACCCCACATTAAGGCATTGTTTCCACACCCTTTAAGATTCATATCTAACGTAATATCATTCGAACGTATTATGGTCGTGTCGTAAATATACAAACAATCCGGATTTTCATAATAAATAGTATCAGCATCATGTGCCACTTCTGAATATCTTAATACTTTTTGAGTTTGATCCCAGCTTATATTTTGTTTCACTGAAACGAATATAGCAATCAGTGACACGCATAAAATCACCAGTTCTTTCATCACACCTTTTCGTTTGAAAATTTGGCCTACCACAACCCACATTCCAATATATAAACATGGGATTGCAACGCACATAAAAGTTTTATCAACCAATCTTTTTTTTATAAATATCAGATATAGTACTTCTGCTATTCCTATACTTTGTGAAAGAAATAAAAACAACCAACCAACATCCGATTTCCTTTTCACCATTCCACCCACAAAGCATATCAAACCGACAGCAAAGAAAACCAGTATTATTCCGAGCAAAAACAGCCTCAGTTGATTTTTTAACGTATCCGCCACAAAGCCATCCCATATGCTTGACAGGCTTTCCGTCAATCCACTATCAAGGTCGAATTCAGCACTTTTTTCTGCAATTAGCTTTAAGTTATCAGCATTAAATCTAGGATCAATAAACATCCATGATTTTGTCATTGTAAAAAACTCTTCATCCCACCCTATACTCTCATAAAAATCTTCATTGCCTTCAAACGGTATATGTGGGTGATCTGTATACAATGAGCGATAATATTCAAATGAACCCTCAGCTGTTTTAAATCCGTATGTCTTAAAATATGAATCAATCCTTCCATATACCAAAATAAGGATTATCGGGAGAAGCATAAGAATAAGCAATTTTACAGATTCCTTTTTTGTAGACAATTTATTTCTAATAACAACATATAATCCGGCAAGTATTATAAAAGGTACGACGCCTTTAAAAGAGGCATTACGTACTAAGGAACCAATAAAAACCATCAATGTTGCTATAAATATTTTCCAATATAGTTTTTCAGTATTATAGATTCCAAGATAGAGCATCATTCCAGCTACAGAAGCCAACGTGCTGGTAATAGTATAAGTAAGTCCGACAAGCCCATATAAGGAAAATGCAATTACCATAATAGTAATTGCCATAAAAATCACAACAGAATGTGGGGCAAGCTTTTTCATATCAACACGCCCAGCTATTGACCAAATAATAATAGAAACAGATGAAACAACAATAGAAATCGATACTAAGGTAAACCAATTTACATTTGGCGCCGCGGTATAAAGTACTTTAAACATCAACCCATATGTAAAACTCCCATATTGATGGTAAGGCGAAGGAATCCCCGTACTATATCCAGAATATACCTTCATCATCCCGACATCTTCATTTGTACGAAAAAAGATTCCGCACGTAAAATAAAGAATAAAAAAGCAAAGCAACACCAATACCGTCGATGCTATAAAAATTCTGTTTGATGAATCTATCTTTCTATCTTTATTCATAATCAGTCCCTATACATTGAAGAGAAATAGTCGCCAAAACTATACGGATTATCATCTAAATCTTTTGGAAGAGAATCAGCCAGTTCATGCAGCCGTTCATAATCCATTGTTAATTTGTTTTCCTTTCCATACTCCATTATGAGTCGAAGTGGATCTACTTTTTTCTCACTGCAGCATCTATACACATCTTTCAAATAACCCGAGTGAAAGCCCGCATACCCACACATATAATCAAGTGGGTTAACCAATTTTCTATCAACAATATTCCTCAAACCAGCGAACCCATATTCTAACACTCTGGGAATATCAAAACCAGTTTTATATCCTCTTCGCTCCATCACCATAACCACTTGTTCTAATGGCGCATTTCCCAAGCTTCTCCCCAGGCCTTGAAAGGTACAATCAACAAAATCGACCCCCTTTTCAATGCAATATAATGTATTATCAACTGCAAGCCCTAAATTATTATGTCCATGAAATCCAATATGGACATTCGATTCGTTTCGGATAGCTGTAATATATTTGTCTATTTCCGAAGCACTCATACTACCGGCAGAATCAACTATATAGACGCATCTCACGCCTCTTTTATAAAGTTCATTTGAAGCATTAGCTATTTCCTCCGGCAAAAAAGAATATGACTTCATAAAGTTTACAAAAACTTCTAGGCCATCGTTCAAACATCTATCCACATATGGTATTGATTCTTTATAATTCATTGCATTAATGCCGATACGAATAAAATCCATTTTATGAATTTTTGCAACATCTATATCCTCAACTCTAGCAATTCCTGGTATGCAAAAAAAACCAAGTTTGGAATTATTTGCAGCATCTCGTGCTGCATCCATATATTCCGTATCGGTTTGCAAAGCATATCCATGCTCAAAGGAACTTGCATTCAATCCTTGTCCATGGCCAATCTCAATATACTCAATTCCGATTTTTTGAGATTTAGAGACTAGATCTTGTACATCCTTTGTACTAAACTTGAAATTGACAGCATAACTTCCATCTCGAACTGTTGTGTCAAGTATTTTCACTTATAATTCTCCTTATTTTCGAGACAATGAACTCTAGATCTTCTCGCTCATATCTTTGATCAACCGGCAGAAATACGCAATCATTCATCATTGACAATTCAAAATCATTACCTTTTTCAATTAAGTTTTTTCCATTCCACAATGTCGGTACGTATATTTTTTCCTGTACTAATCTCAACTTTATAATTCTCCCAAATCGGGAAATTAATAGAGGAAACATGTAAGGGCAAGTTCTCGGTGGTAATTTCAATTCATTGAATTCTTCTAGCAAATCCAAATAAACACTATAGTTATTTTCTCTTATTCTCCTTACCCTATCATAATTTACGTTCTTTAATAACCCTAGCGAAAGCTTAGACATACTTTCATAAGAATTAGATATAATCTCATCTGCCTGTTTTTTCTCCGCATATGCAACATTTGTTCCATTCTCATATGCATTCAATAAATAATCTGCATATTTATATGACGAAGAAAGCGTCATATCAGAATCTGGAAGTCCTTTGCCAACCACATAAGCACCATCCGGCACACCAAAAAACTTTCTTGCGGAATACACATAATATAACAATTTAGTATCTAAATCAGGAGTAAAATAGAAATCGTGTGCCATATCCAAAACTATTTTAGCTTTATGAATGGTCAAAATAATTTTTCTTAAGTTCTCCGAGCATATTCCAAAATAATTCACCAGCAATATGGCAGAATCCGGTTCATCCTCAATTGATTCTGGAAGAAAATTATTATCTATGTGATAATAATTTAGTTCTAAACCAAGTTTCTTTATCGCATCCGACGTAGACGGGCAATAATAATATGGAATATATAGCTTTCTTATGCATAATGAATCAATCAGAAATGCAAGTCCTGCCTTAACAGAATTAAATCTATAAAGATATGGCTCATATTTAGCAAAGTATTCCTCTTCAGAATTTAACTCCAAGGGCAAAAAACCACCATACTCCTTTTGTGTCCTTGCTCTTTCTTCCATGTACCATCTCCTCTTTAATGTTCTGATGAATTATCGGATTGGCAGCATTCCTTAACCACAAATTGAGGTGATTTATTTAGTGATATATAGATTCTACCGACATATTCGCCCAATAATCCCATAAAGAAAAAAAGTATTCCGAACATAAATAAATTCAATGTCATAATAGAACTATAACCGACCAAAATATTGGGATCTACAATTTTTTGAATTAGTGTAACCGTTCCCAGAACAAATCCTATAAGTGAAACAAAAATTCCAACAAAACTCATAAGCCTTAACGGTTTAACAGAAAACGAAGTAAATCCGTTTAACCATAGCTCAATCATTTTCTTAAAACTATATCCGGACTTTCCAGAAAGTCTTGCTCTATGTGTAACTTCAACGTTGCAAGCATTTTGTGTAGCTCTAAGCATTAATCCACCGAGATACGGATATGAATTAGGATATTCAATCATTTTGTCGACAACGAAACGTTTAACCACCCAATATGTAGTCAGTTCCAATCCTGGCGGTTTTGCTATCAGCCATGTAGCCATCCCCTCATTCATAAACGTTCCAAAACGGCGAAACAAACTTCTTTTTTCTCTTTCAGAATATTTTGCCTCTACAAGGTCAAAGCCCTCGTTAATTTTTTCAAACAATTTTGGCAACTCCTTAAATGGGGTTTGCCCATCGTCATCGCCACAAACCACATAATCTCCATCAGCCCTATTTAATGCAGCCATCACAGCTGAAGGCTGACCGAAATTTCTAGCCAAATTGATCCCCTTAATGTTCTTTTCTTTTTTTGCAATACGATGGATTTCATCATATGTAGTTCCATCTGGAGATCCATCGTTCACCAATATTACTTCATAGTCATACTGATTCATCTCGCCAAGCATGACCTCTTTTATTTCTTGGACAACTGAATCAATCGTGTGCGTAGAATTGTAACACGGAATCACGAAACTTATTTTTTCTTTACTCATCTTCCTGTTATCACCATATCTCTGTCTATAATATAATTACTGTCTAATGCCACACCATCATCTAAAACAAGTTCAGACCAACCATATTCGTTCATCAGCCCCCTTCTTGCTTCCTCAGGGAAAGTCATCCCTTTTTTTACAAAGATTGTCCGTCCATATTCAAATTTTAGTCTCACCTTCCAATAATCATTCGTATTGTAAACAACGTCTGTAAAGAGTAAATTTCGACTGATTATCTTACTCTTTAAGTATTCCATAGTAGCCTCATAGCTCCCCATCTCCCCCCATGAACGTTCAATCAACTCAGAATATAAGTATCTGTCCATAATAATTGAATTTTGTAATTGCATTGAAAGCAAAGTTTCATTATGTACCATATTTTCAATGCATTCATACTTATCGCTTAATATCGCCCTGACCTCCTCGCGGAACAATTCACAGTTATCAAACAAAATTTCAGGATATCCATTCCAATAGGCATTCATCGCATCAGAGGAATGCCTTACATCTGGCTCTTTTCCCAAAGACATATCGCAATCCCACATCGGCCCTGCAAATAGGACACCATCCCCATCAAAGTAATAGTATGTACTTGCTACATTACTGTCACCTTCATTTGTAAAGCCGTCTAACAAATACATAATTGCCAAAGAATTAACATCAACTTTTGTCTTTAATTCAATATACTCCTCTTCTGAATCACACTCAGATATCATATATTCTATAGAATTCAACCTGGTTCTAAGTTCTTCTACATCTTCCCCGGATATATTGTTCGGATAACGAATTTGAAAATTTATACCATAAACCTCTGTATGAATGGAATCTTCTACCGCAGATCCATCTTGTGCAATCAATATTCCATTTTTCCTTTTTAAATCAAGTCTACTCACTTCTTCGTCGATTGACTCAACAATCATATAATTACCAGCATATTCTCCATTAAAAAATGCATCTACGTATCTAAACTCAACTGCACATGGCAATCCTAAATCTTGTGCTAGTGAGTAACATATTCCATTTCGAATTCTCGAAGGGTCAGCCCAGCTCCCTTGTAAGACCCACTCTTTTGCACCATCCATTCCTAGTACATTGAATAAAAATTAACTGGCTACATCGCCGTTAGCTTCAGCCGCAGAGATTTCGTCAAGCTTGTAGGTCCAGTGATAGACCACAGGATCGGCGTTGACTTCATCGAAATACTTGTAGATTCTCTCCGCAAGTTCTTCCTTGGATTTGACACGGATGCCTTTCAGCATCTGTTTGGTCATCTTACTGAAGAAGCTCTCTATGAGATTCAACCAGGAGCCGTGCTTTGGCGTAAACACAAATACAAAACGGCCTTTCGGACACGTAGCAAGGTAGTTCTGGACCTCCTTTGACTTGTGTGCAGAATAATTGTCGCAGATGATCCTGATGATATCCTCCTTGGGATAGATCTCGTCAAACTTCTTCAACAAGCTGATGAAGTCCGAGCTCTTATGGGTTTCACTGACCAGTGGTATAGCCTGTCCTGTAAGAAGATCGATCCCCGCAAGGAGCGAAAGCGTGCCTAAACGTTTGTACTCATAGTCACGGTATACGCAGCCGTTTTCTTCCGTAGGACGCAGATCTTCCCCTGTCGTGGCGATTGCCTGGATACCGGGCTTTTCATCGCAGGATACGGTATGCACCATAGGGCCTTCATCAGGAATGATCAGATTGCCGTCTGCATCAAACTGCATGGACACCTGCTTATAGACCACCAGTACATCATGCATTTTCGTCTCGAAGTCCGGGTCGCGCCTTTCGCAGTAATACTTAATCTTAAAGGGCTTGATATCTGACCGCTTGAGGATCTTCTGCACCATTGGTTTTGTGATGGTCATCAGCCTTGGATATCCCGCTTCCTGCGCATGCTCCTGGATATGCTTATGGAGGTTCTTCAATGTCCAAAGTTCCTGGGCATAGCCAAGATCCGCCGGTCGCTGACAGGCGATATCAATAATCCATGCAACAGCGTCATCAGTGATCTCAACACGTCTGCCTGCACGCTGGTCGTCAAACAGGGCCCGCTGGATGCCGCCTTCTTTATACTTGCTGAGACAGAGCTTGACGGTGTTGATATTTACGTCCAGACGGTCGGCTATGTCGCCGTTGGACATCCCCTCAGCTTTATAGAGCAGTGTCTTGGCTCGATCCACGACCTGCGCCTGGATCTTCCGCTGGCGGGTAAGGGATTGTAGGTAATCTCTGTCTTCGTTGCTCAGATCAATTGTATATGCATGTGCCATAGCTGATACCTCTCTTTATGTGTTGATATCAGTATAGCACGGGTGCAAAAATATGGCTACTTATTTAATTTACTAAGTACTAGATACGTCAAGTTGCATTCTTTTTTCACCCCAGCAACACCTTAACATTATTTAGTATGTTTTCAGCCTCAGATTCCACAGTAGCCTTATCACATCCTCCAATAATAAAATGCCCCGGTCTCAGTCTGCCATATTCAGGATTCTTTAATTCATCTCCACACTGAAGGTTCAATTGATAATCCAAAAGCAATGGATGATTTTTTAGATATTCAACCCCTTCAATTCGTTTCACAACCCCCTCGCCAAAATCAAAAAATCGCATTATGACATATTTGTCTCGAGAAAACTTTATTTTTTTAAGTTCATCATCATTTACGCTTTCTCCTAGAGCCTCATGTATCAAATATGCATAATTATCAACATCCGATATAAACGGAACTATCTTACCAGACAAATTACTTCCGCCGCCTCTTGCACCGGCTTCAATCAAGTAATACCTTCCTTCGTGAAATCTATATTCAGAATGAGTCAGGCCCATAGGCAGACCCGTAGCTTCAATAAATGATTTATTAACTGATCTAAGGCTGTCGTAATCATATTTTTCAGATAAATAGGAATATGATTGTGTTCTAGATATATTTGGATTTTGAGGGTACATTTCCTTGACAGAAACACAAAGAGGATAATGAACACCGTTTATCACCAATCCATCCACAGTAAACTCATCACCAGACAAGTATTCCTCAGCCAAAAACACTTTTTTTCTGTTAGACCATTTTATGGTATCCAAATACTTTGAAACCAATTGTTCTTTAGTTTCTATTGTATAAACCCCCCTACTCGATTGACTATCAATAGGTTTTATAATTATTTTTTTATACTTTTCGAGTAGTGAAAATGCATCCTCTGGTTCATTGCATAATTTGTATTCTGGAACATCAAAACGATGTTCTCGAGCAAAAGACCTCTGTCTTGATTTGTCCGTAAACAAATCAGCAAGTTGAGTACCAATACCTTTTAATCCAAGTTGTTCATTTAGATATGCAACCGTTGGAACTGCTATATCACTCTGATCAGATATAATTGCATCCGGTTTATACTTACGAGCTATTTCAAGATTTTTCTCTTTATCAAGTACATTTGCCACCTCGCATGCATCAGCATACGGGAAAGCTGGCGAATCCTCATATAAATTTGAGCATATAACATAATGCCCCATACTCTTTGCCTTTTTTATCAGTTCAATTTGCCAATCCCCACCTGCAACAACCATTATTTTGGCCATAACCTTCTCCTCACCTCATCCTAATAACATGTATTTTTTCTGACCAAGCCCTTCTTACTACTTCCCTATACAAAATATAAAAATACCGTATATGGAAGTTGTCCACACATCAAATTAATTTCAAAAATCAAAAACCATAAAAGCAATAACAAATATTCCATCAATCAGTGATTCATATATATACCTTTTAGTTTCATTATCAAATTCCGCCAAATAATATGCCCCAAACACCACTGCAAACCACGCTGGCCAAATCGCTTCGTTCACAGAAACAAGCATTAATCCTAGCATCAGAACCCATGCAATTAATATCGAAGTCTTAAACAGGGAGTTTACTTTCAAGATGCTTCTGTCAGATATTATATGTATAACTATAAATCCTTATAGGAAAACATTAACTGAAGCAGAAAAAACTGTCCCATATATGGAATATGTTTCAACACAATGAAATCAGTAAGTGGACTAAGCATTACGCTTAATTATACCCATAAGCAATATTTTCTACTATAAAAACTGAAATTTTACAGGAACTAAAGATGATCACCGCAACAACAATTCCTGTCATATTCGTTGCAACCATCTGTGTTCGACCATTCAAACTCAGTTTGGCCCAATCACAAGGCAAATGCAAAAAAGCAAAGTACATAAACCACTTTTTTAATATTTCTAAAAAAATAATTCATTTTCGGTTTAGTCTTTTGTATGTATCATTCAGATTTCAACATATGTCTTTCTATCCAGTAATCATACTCTCCGTTAAAACCACCGGAGTATTGATATACGACTACACGGGTAAAAGTATCATTTAATGTAACATCCGACACTTTGCTATAGTACGCATTTATGAACTCGTTCATTTTAAAATTCGGATCATCAATTGACAAAATCGGATCTCGACCGTAATCCACAAAAATAAATTTCTGCGGGATCATCCCCCTTCTCTTATAGTATTCATATAAATTTGCAGGCGCGTTTTTATAATAACTATAGTTTAAGCTATCCCAAGTCGTTCTATCACACATCACCCCGTTATGCGTCATCATATACCCAACCGGAACATTATCTCGAAATGCATAAACCTCGTTTTCACCTATTAAATTATTTAAATAATCCTCCAGTTCTGGAAGGTCAACTGCTCTGGTGTTGGTGGTATATATCCCTTTATACACTCCGTAATCAATTTTCGTATCAAGTTGGGAGATACTGTCGTCTCGATATACAAATCTATAATTATTTGTTGTAACTGAGACGATACATAATACAGATATAGCTGAAGCCAGTATTTTAGTAACTGCTGAGTCAGTATTAAGCAAAACAAGAAGAAGGATAGCAAAAGCAGGAACCGCCCCCAAAAAACGAGCAATAGACGCGCTACTATCTATAAAAACGATAGATGCAAAAGCAAACAGGATAGGATAGAAACCCACAAAATAAATAACAGGATTATTCCTATTATCAACTAAAAGCAGTGTAGTTATACCTAATCCTGCCGCAACACCCCAATACCAATTTACAGTAGTGCCTGATACAGCCATCTGCAACTTAAATAAATATATTGATAAAATCAGCATAGCTACCGCAATAGAAAAGATAGTGTACATATGTTTTGATATCTGTGATCTTTTTTTCTTCACATAATATTTGCTAGAAAAGTAAGAAATCACAAATGAGCATGAAAAAATTAGAAAAAACGGTTTAAACTCAGTAATAAATTTATCAAGTTTTTCAAAAACAGACCCTTGATACATCGTGCCGGTAGGATATGGGTGTAATTTATTATCGATTCCTGAAAGAAACGTTGAAAAACCGCTTTGCAAAACGACAGGGATTACCACAACAAGCATTTCCATCAATCCGCCAATAATGCAGCATGATAAGTTTTTAATTTTATTTTCAACACCATTTGATCGAAAAAAAATAACAATTGCAAATACAATAATCGTCAAACCGCATCCCAGATGGCCAAGCACTGCTATTCCCATCAAGAACCCCGCAGTAATCAATTTCATATTTGAGTTTTTGTTATTATGTTCAATCGAATCATATATCAAAAAACCACATAAAAATGACAAAGCATATGGAACTGTATTATAGCTAAAATTGTATGCCATTCCACCACCTGCAAAGCAAATCATAAAGCAGGTTGCCATCAGAGAGCCGAATCTATTAAATTCCTTTCTCATTATTCTATAGGAGGCATACATTGTAATATCCCAAAAAAGAATAAAGCATAATCTTGAATAAAGAAAAACCCCCGACAAATCAGGTACAAACAATTCATATACAAATATAAAAGGAATCAGTAAAAAAACCCCACCTGTACCATACGAATAATTGTTATAAGAATAGTATACATTGCCATGCATCATGGTTATAGCATCAGAGACATAATAAGCCTCATCAGTTATTTCCGTCCCAAAGAACACTCTTATTATCATGGCAATAGATGCAACCATACATAAAATAATCGCAACCTTTTCTTTAAGGTCCATATTTTTTTGTATCTTCTTAGTTATTCGTTTCACGTTCGACTACCATTTTATTGTCTATATTCTTCAACCATTCAAGTTATGTTATGATTGCCACCATTAATCTCTAATTCCTTAATGAACAACTCCCGAATATGACAAACAATATATGCCATAATAATAGGTTGAAAAATTCATTTTTGTTTCAAGCAACTTAATGATGCTCTTACACGACATTTATATGTTGCTTTTTATCCATTCAGCAACAATTTCTCCGATTTTTTCATACGACCTTTCGGTATGATGAACGCCATCATCCGAAAGCCATTCGGAAGAATTCGTCTCGTTAACACCTTCTAATTTGAATAAATCTATCACGCTGTAATGGTATCTTTCAGCGAAAAGAGGCATTAGCGTACGTTGCATTTCGGCTGCTCTGGCATTCAACGGAGCAATATTCTGATCAACATATGTTGGCGTCATCATAATGATTTTCAAATCAGGATTCAACTCTTCCAGCCATTCAACTAGCTTGCATGAGGATACCGTCACCCCCTCTTCTGGATAGTTTTCATAACTCGTATATGGGGCTGGCAATGACTTAAACGAATCTTCAAATCCACCGTTTGCTCCCAACATTATTATCACAATATCCGCTTGAGAAACATCAATGTATTCTTTATAGATTTCCCACCAACTGACAGCGTGAGTGCCTCCAACCCCGGCATTTACGACACTGTAACCATCTCCCAAGAAAGATTGAAGATAATTTGGATAATTATTTTCACTTATTTCATTAACGGATATATATCCTTCAGTAATACTATCTCCAATACATATAATATTGGTGGTTTTGATCTTAGATAAAACTAAAGTCGGATTCGCATCCAGTAAGGGGTTATATGCTAATGAAATATACTTTGTTCTGTCAGGAATTGGAATTGTAGCTGTTACAATCCTTGCATTATTATCGGAAATGTTCCCAAAAAAGCCGGAGATTCGACATTTATTCACATCGTAAAATGTCACATTTTCTACCGTAGTATCGCCAGAATGATATCCCGCTGTAGAAAAAGTCATAGAGTTAAATCCTTCAACGTCTATATAATCTGTTTGTGACCATGTATCATCCAAAATATATGCTTGTCCATCGTATGAATACACATAAGGACGATTAACATTTTCAATATATTTTAACAGATCGACATTTACGCTCTCATCATCTGTGTTTGCACAAGATGCCAAAAACAAATAATTGAAAGCGACCAACAATACCACCCTAAAACGTAAACCCCGAATAATCATCCCCGCAACAAGCCTTTCCTATTATTTTAGTATTCGATATTCTATCAAATGCTCCCCAGCATTTATCTTAATTACAGAAAGATCCTCTATTGAAAGCTCCTCACCATCCAAAACAATCGTATTTACATGAAAATCTTCACATTGCAGGATCACATCCGCAGTTGAACTTAGGTGCAGATTAACTATCTCACCATTCTGTGGATTGGAATATGACACCTCTACGTTACCACCATTAATTGGAACTTTAGCAGAAACACTTTTCAGATCACCAAAATGAGGTTCAAATATTACTGTTCTGCATCCCGGTTCATAAGGCCTTATTCCAACAACATATCTCGCTAAAATATTAGCCGGTGCAGTTCCCCAAGCATGATTCCAATCCATATCCGGTTTTATGGATTCATCCCACGCTTCTGTAGTCAGTCCGCTTCCATTAGAAATCATATTGCTCCAACTTCGAGTGCCCGTATCCGTAATCAAATTTAGAGCATATACATCCTCACCGTGCTTAAACAAACTTTCCAGCAAGAATTGGGAGCCATAAACACTACAAGTCATGCCTTTGACTTTTATATATCCAATAACGTTATCCAGCGATTCTTCCGGAACTAATCCAAAATCTAATGCAAACATATTTGAGTGTAGCGATGTGTGGGTTTTCGCTAAATCATCCATTATCAATCCGGATTCCGCATCATAAAAAGCTTCTATATATATAGATTTAAATATCTCTGCCTCTTTTCGATATATTTCTGCCTGGCTATTATCATTAAGATAGCCGGAAAGTTCTGCCATAAGGTTCAAGCAATAATAATAGTAAGCGTTCACAACAGAATTAGGCGTTGCAATAACACTTTGGCCTTCTATTGATCCCTCATATAAGATCTTGTATAAACTCCCAGTGTAATAGCACCCGATACTATCGGAAACAAAGGAACTATACCCATATTTCATTCCGGCTAAAATGTCCTTTGAACCGGTAGTTACTGAATGTGAAAAACCATCTCTTTCAATCTCCGGCCAATCAATAATATCCCGCATCACAGGAATCCCTATAGAATCTATAGAAGCATCATATAAGGATGAATCTATCAGCCCATTCTCATTTTTCAGTTCCTGTAAAAGGCATAGTTGTAGTTTGGGATATAAGTTTCTTATTAACTCTTCGTCCCCGGAATACATATAATACTCGTATGCCAAAGGAATAGTCATCAAGATCCATTCAGTAGGCCAGGTATGGTTATCAGCAAGATACAGGAGTGTATTTCTTGCCATTTCATAGTTGTTATCCACCGAAAAATGACTTAATTCGTTTATATATGCATCAGCTTCATATGGTTGTAACTCTCTGTAGCCGTCGACATAAATACCGGCATATGAAGTCGCTTTTATTGTATTCTTGCAAAAAGAATAAATATCATTAAGTCGCTGATCATCCGAGACAAACATCCCTGCTTCATCATCGAAATCTACATGGACGGCTATCTGCTTGAAATTCTCTTCGGGTACAATAATGTCTTCGCCAAAATTAACCGTACAACAACAAAATGGAACAACACCTCCGCGCCATCCGCCTTCTATTGATTCTTCAACGGGTAAAGGTCTAGATGGGCATTCGACCCTCAATATTTCGGAGCCTTTAGTAGCTACACACTTTACAGTACAATAGGCTATACCTAATCCACGAAGATCCCTTGTCATATCCTGTCTGGTCCAGGCATGATCATCAAGGGCTTTCTCACTGAAAGTAATTGTCAAGTCAACATCATGATCCAACGGCTCTGAAAATATTATTTCTATTGTTCCAAAATATGTTTTTTCGAACCGAACATAATATTGCCAGTCCGTATGTTCCACGCTTACCGGCAAATACTCAGAGGTAACAAGATTTGTTAACGTGGCAGTATTTCCCACATTATTATTCGAATCATATGACCATGTGATTGTTTGGTTATTCAATTCACACGTTTTTGCATCACTTGCAATCCGGCAAGTCAACACAATCGCACATAATAATATGCATATGCAAAATAAAAGAAAAAACATCTTGAAGACATTAGGACTTTTTCCTTTTTTGTTGCTAACTCCAAACACTCTTGACGTTTTTTCCTTTTTATTTCGCTCTATTTACTTTGATCTAATATCTGATTAAGTTTGCTGTTGTCTCCCCAGACAGCCTTTGAATCATAAGGTCGATCAGGAAAAGCTCCATACTTCAGCTTAATCGAGTATCCATTTTCTTTAATAAATCTTTCAACCCGATCCGCCAATTTTTCAGGATGTCCCGAGCACACATTAATAACTCCGAGTACCTCGCTCTGACACGCTGCTCTTGCTACGCCTTCACAAAAATCTTCATAATCATAGAAGTCAAATTGGTTCTGCCCTAATGTAAATGGAAATTCTTTATCTCCCCTTAACTCTGCAGCGGTAATCTTGGAGAATATAGATGAACCATATTCGGAATTGCCTACAATGTAATACCCTCTCATCCACAGAAATTTTTTATTGTTTTGTTTGCAAAGCATTTGAGACAATTGCCTGAGACTGTTTTTACTGATTCCATAAGGAGTTGTGGGATTGCAAGGAGTATCCTCTCTGATACTGCCTTCATAGAAGCCGATTTCATGCATGGAACCCATTACGCATATCTGCTCCACCTCAGACTCCGAGAACTTTTTGATAAATGAATAATGTTTAGGCAAATCTTCTATATGCGCATTCGAATAGTGTACAAAGCCATCTCTCCAAGCCAAATGAACCAGTACATCAGGATTACCGAAATAACTGTAGGGATCTTCAAGAGCAAACAGATCGCATGCCATCCTCTCTGCTCTCTTGTCTATATAATCTGTTTTTATATCTGTCGCTATAACAGTATGACCATTATCTATAAGATGCCGAACTATACCCTGTCCAAGGTATCCGTTCGCTCCTGTAACCAAGATTTTCATACTAAACCTCTCATTCTTAACTATTTTAATTCATTATCAAATGAATATAAATTCATATATTAATAATGTTAAATTTTTTTGGATTTCCTTTGTTAATCATGCACTAATTTGCGAAATATTTTTGAGCACATTTTCACAAGCATTATAACCGACTCATTTTTTAAAAGATATCCGATCAAGACATATACCAGCAAACCGATAATTCCGGAAGCAGCTAAACTTATCAATGGGATGGTAACATCCTTCAGAATTGAATAAATAATGAATGCACCCATAATGAAGAATACTGTTCCTATCGTATCCTTCAACAAATTCAATACCCCTATCTTTATCTTTATTTTCGATATCTTTTTTCGTGCCTGAAAATATAATAAAACAAATGAGAATAACGCAGAGATACTTGTAGCCAATGCAAGTCCTCCTATTCCCATCAAACGGGATAAAATAATATT
>OCVV011361012.1_pt1 | contig 21761 bp, 14 predicted proteins | sample 1539721 | NCBI WGS metagenome assembly OCVV01 (sample SAMN02144230, study PRJEB22623) | gut metagenome | biome: sheep rumen | host: Ovis aries | place: New Zealand
CTCCAAAGATATTTGTTACTGTACTTCCATTTAATGTTACATTTGTACTATTTGTAACTCCTGCTTTATTTCCTCCACCATAAACACTATCTATAGTTGATGCATTTAAGTGAATATTAGTGGTTCCTGTTGTGGCTTCATTTCCTCCACCAAATACTGTTGTTAGATTTCCACCATTTACTGTGATATTAGAAGTTGTTGTTACCCCTCCTAAGTTATTTCCACCATATACTGTTGTTGCACTTCCACTTGTAGTTGTAATATTTGATGTTGTTACATCTCCACTTTGATTTGATCCGCCATAAATACTAGTTGTAGTACTACCTCTTAAGTAAACATTTGTAGTTGTTGCATTAGCATAATTTCCACCACCATATACATTAGTAGCTGTTCCTCCATTTAAGTAAACGCTACTTGTGTTAATTGGTGCTAGATTACCACCACCAAATGTATTTGTAATAGTTCCGTTATTTATATTTACATTAATAGTTCCATTAGGAGTTCCTTTGGCATCATTTCCACCATAAACATTTGTTATCGTACCTCCATTTACAGTTACAGTAACATTACCTTCAACATAAGGGGTATAAGTATCATTACCCTGTCCACCACCAAATACCGAAGTAATATTTCCTTTATTAACTGTAACTGATGTTGTACTAGACTGAACATTTGTAGTATTACTGCTTCCATTAACTGTTCCAAATGCACTTCCACCATATACTGTTTTAACAGTAGGAATAGTATCTTTATTAGTATCTCCAATTGTTACATTAACATTTCCTGTTACGAAAGTTCCATAGGCTGTATTATTAGTATAGCCTCCTTCACCTCCACCATAAACATTATTTACTGTTCCACCAGAGACTAAAACATTAGTAGAACCATAAACTCTTCCTAAAGCTTTACTACCTCCGTAAATATTTCCTGTTACAGTTCCTTTTTCCATTGTTATATTAATAGTAGAAGTCTTAGAACTAGAACCAGATCCATTATTGTTTCCTCCACCATAAATTGATCCAGATACTTCTCCATTAAACATCTTTATTGTTGTTGAAGTAGTGTTTGATGAAGAATTTACTCCAGTTGCACCATAATTTCCTCCACCATATACATTGTTCAAAATTTTAGCTTTATCATTAATAATAATATTTGAATTATCACAAGATCCAATAGTACTTGAACCTGTTTTTCCATTACCTATTCCAAATACACTTCCTGATTCTGCTCCAAACATTTTATCTTCATTACTTATATGATTAGAATCACCTATTTTGGCATTACCACCGATATAAATATATGGAGTACCATTAAGTGTTCCTTTACCTTCATCTGATTGATATCCGTTAGAACCTCCAAATACACTATAATTAACTGTTCCACCAACTATAGATATAATTCTGTTACCATATGTAGCAGCATCTCCTGCTCCTCCATATATAGATTCTACTTCTCCGCCAGTCATTGAAATGTTTACAACGTTTTGACTTCTTAAAGAATCTGATACTAATGGGCCACCAATTATGTTATATGCCCATCCTCCTTCAACTTTTAAATTCATTGAACCTGTTATTGTATCACTTGAGTATCCACGTCCTCCGACATATATTCCAGTTGAATATTTACTTTTACTTGTACCAACTCTTCCACTTTTTAGTGTTATGTCAAACAAGAAATTTTTGGAACTTCCTTCAACATATTTTCCACCAAAAGTACCATTTAAGTTTTCATATACTTCTAAATTTTCATTATTTTCTTTAACTCTATCATAATCATTTCCTGCTATTAATTGTCCTTCAACATAAATAGTTGGTTTACTGTTTCCACTTCCAATGAGTCCTTGAGTAACTGAAATGTTATTATATATTCCTGATTCTACAATTACTCTATACTTATATGGATTATTTGCTTGTCCAATATTTGAAGTACTTGTATTTCCTCCAATTACTCCAACAGCATTTACATAATTTTGATCTGATGCTCTTATTCCTCTTCCTATTTTTAAGTTATTGAAGTTTGCAAAAATAAATCTTCTTATATTCCATCCTGATGTAGATGGATCACTTGTACTTAATCCAGTTGCAGTATATATTTCTACATATTCTACTCTGGTGTCATTGTAAGCATATAAGTTATATCCGTTTGAATTTATATTTATATAATTATCTGTTATATTTCCATTTTTTATTCCTGATACAGTTACTTTCTTATTTTGTGAACTTCCCCATGTTCCTGTTACATCATCATCATACACTATAACATTTGTATCTCTTGTAACTTTATAATTTAATCCATAAGTTCCATCAGTAATATTTAATGATCCATCTTCTTTGTAATACTGTTGTAATTCATAATACTCACAACCATTATAATTAGTACATCTTCCGCTATTTATTAACTCTCCATTTGAATTATATAGATTTTCAAATGATTCATTGTAATTAACTGTTTTTTTCTTATAATATCCAGCAATATTAGAGTCTTGTGGTACTCCCGGATTTTCTTCTGTTCCTAGTTGAACTACATTATGCCACTGCATATTACCATTTACATATTCATAATATCCACTTGCTTCTGGATCATATTCACTGCCTGATAATGTATAGAACTGACAGTAATATCTACATCTTCTTCCACTCATATCATTTAAATCTTCATCAAGTGCTCCTTCTGGATACACTCCATTATAACCAGTATTATAGTAATGAATTATATAGTATCCAGTTAAGTCTTCATATATTGGTCTTACATATCCGATTGGTACAAATCCATCTGCATCCAATGCATTGAAAGCATTTTGCCAAGAACCATATGAAGACATATTAATTACTTTAGACTCAACCCATTTAGCATAAAAGTTTATATTTATTACATTTGGTTTTTCACCATCATATGTAACTGGTACTTTTGCATATCTTATATATAAAGTTGTATCAACATATATAAAGGCATTTTGATAATTTGTTACCCATCCATTAAAGCCATAATTTCCTGGTCTATATGCAAATGGATTATCTATTAACTCTAGCAATACATAATCATCATCTTTATTACTAGTTCCATTATCATTAACAGGTAATACTTTATAATAAACATATGTATCTTGCAATTCATTTGGAGAAACATATCCTACTAGTGTAGAATTAACATTGTCTTTTCCGCTATAAGTTATTGTCAACTCTACTAAATTATTACTACTATATATTTGTTTATCTAATGTTGTTGGAAGAGTTCTATTGTCTGAATAAGTGAAATTTTTACTCATGTAATAGTAATAGTCACTTTCAGCATCATTTACGTATACAATGTTTTCAACAACTCCTGAACGTTCTCTTGAAACATTAGTTACAAATTCACTATAACTTATTAAATAAGTTGTTACTCCTATATAGAAAAGAAAAAAAGAGAATAATAAAGAAATTATTCTTTTTGTTTTTACTTTTCTTATTACTCTCTTCTTTTTCATTTTTGCCCCTTTCTATGCTGGATTAACGGTTAATTGTAAATCAAATAAAATATCATCATATGATGCATTATTCTCACAATCTACATCTTGTCCTTCAATCCACATGTATACTCTTATTTTTGTTATTCCGCTTCTTAATGTAAATACTGGTACATATTCAGTAAAATCTTGTTTTGTAAAATAATCAACATTTACAGTTCTAAATAAATCTGGATAAAGCGATTGTTTGGCATTTTTTAATAATACTCCGTTTGCTATTGATATTTCATTAATTACTCCATCATAATTAATTCTTGCTGCATTTTCTCTTTGAGTATTAATTCCATAAACATCACGTGCATTTGATACTGCTGCTGCTGTATGCACATCATAATTAGGTTCCCAAATATATGTTGCTTGTCCTGCTTTTAAACTTTGAATACTTTCTATTTCACTTCCATTTGGAAGAGTTCCTTCATCGACAAAAGCAATTCTTGTAGCTGCTGCTATTCCTTTTCCATCTTCATTTAAATAAGTTACTTTTGAGTTATTTGTCATATATATTTGAGTTTCATTTGATACTTTGAAGAATAAATCAAATGCTATAAATTTTCCATCATTTGTATTACCATTTCCTTCTTCTTCTATTATTCTTCTACTTGTAAGTATATAATCTCCTGTGTCATTATTATCGGTAGTACCGTAATACATTTTTAAAAATCCAGTACCAGTATCAATTGTCTTACCAGTAGATACAGGTTCCATTGTAGAAGGCATTTGATTTTTACTATTTGGATAAGTTGTACTATGTACTCCTGTTATATCTTCAGGAGTTATTATTGCTTTCCATGTAGTACCATCTGCTGATATTTCAAGTCCTCCTGATGCTGCTACATGAACATTTATTGTACTTACAGTTACTACTCTATTTGATGTAAACCAAGCATATGTTGTTGATGATAACATTACTAAAGTAAACATTAATAATATTAATAAATAAGTAAGTTTTAATTTTTGCTTTTTATTCTTCATTCTCATCTACATCATCCTCATCTAATACATTTTTAGATTCATTTTCTTCATCTTTTTCTTCTTTATCATTGTAAAGATGTTCTTCACGAATATTCATATGCATTTTTATTTCTCCACCAATTATTGCATTTACACAATCAGGGTCATCACCTTCAAGCCATACAACAATAGTAAATTTATCTACATCACCTGGAGTAAAATTTTTTCTTTCTTCAAGTACAGCAGTGCTTTCACTATTTTTTACTCTACTTTCATAAAAAGGAGTTGTATCTTCTTCTGGTTTATTTGTGACACTGTTTAATTTGGCATATACAGTACTTTCTCCGTCTCTAAATATCATTATTCTTATTGCTTCATCGACATTTTTTATTACATCATCAATGATTACTTCATACCAATAATTAACTGTTTCTTTTCCATTGTTTTCAAGATAAAACGTATAAGCAATATAATTTTCTCCATTATGAGATCCATCTTTTTCATTATCTATATCTTTTGGTAACCATTTAATTGAAATGTTATCCATAAAAGGCATTTCATCTGCAAATAATCTTCTTTTTGCTTCTTTATCTTCACTATTTTCATAAAGAGCAAGACTTGTTTCTAAATCAGAATTTGGATCAAGTGTAATAACAAATTTACCGCCTTTATAAATTAAAGACAAAATAATAAATACCAATGTTAAAATTACCAATAAAATTAAACTAGTTTTTTTAGCTAACTTATTAAGTTTTTTTCTTTTATTTATTTTATCAGCAGTTACTAAAACATCTTTAGCCATAATATACTTCCATTCTTTATTATCTTATATATAAAATATTATCATATATCGACATTCTTTTCAATAAAATGATATTTATGATTTATCTTTTTTATTATTAAATATGTTTACATTTATTTGCTAAAGATTTTTTTCAATTTCTTTATATTCTTATTTTTAAATGTTATACTTAATATGATAGGAGGTAGCATATGTTAAATAATAAATATGTAATGCTTACATTATCATTAATATCAATTTATATAACTTTATGTCTTGGTACAGATACATATGCAAAATACATATCATCTGCTACTTCTACTACTTCCACTTCTATTGCTAGATGGAAAATACTTGTTAATAATGATGATATTACTTTGGGTTCTACATCTACTTCATTGATAACTCCAGTGTTTCCTGGTAATAATGATATAAATAGTAATGTTCTTGCTCCTAATGCTGAAGGATATTTTGATTTAGTTATCGATGCTAGTAATGTTGATGTTTCTTTTAAATATACTATTACTGTTGCAGTAAATGCTGGTAGTGCTGTACAAGAGTTAGTTGCTACTAAGTATGTAATAAATGGTGGTGAAGAGACTCCTTTTGAATCCGGTAGCCAAACAATATCAGAAAGTGTTGCTTTTCAAAATAGATTAGACCCTATATATATTAGAGTGTATATTAAATGGGATGATTCACTTGATATTATGAACAATAGCGAGGATACAGATACAACTGTTGGAAATCAAAGTGGAATGCTTGATGTTACAATTCATACAATACAAGAATAAAAGCCTATAAAGGCTTTTTTAATTTAAAAAAAATAGAAATTTCTTTCTATTTTTCATAATTACATTCACTGCATTTTATTTTATTGTTTTTTTCTACTAATAGTTTTCCACATTCTGGACATTTTTCTCCAGTTGGAATATCCCATGTTGCTACTTTACATTTTGGATAATTGTTACATCCATAGAATACTTTTCCACGTTTACTTTTCTTTTCTACAATCATTCCACCACATTCTGGACATTTAACAATTTCATTTATTTCTTTTTCTTCTTTTTTTATGTATTTACACGTTGGATAATTACTACATGCAGTAAATTCTCCATATTTGCCTTTTCTAATAACTAATGGACTTCCACAATTAGGACATATTTCTCCAGTTTGTTCAGGAGCATTTTTTTCCATTTCACCAAATGCTTTTTTTACTAATGGTTCAAAGGAGTCATAAAATTCGTGTAGTACTTTTATATTATCTTCTTTTTCTTCTGCAATTTTATCTAAATCACTTTCCATATTTGCAGTATATTCAACATTAATAATTCCACTAAAGAATTCTTGTAATTTATCTGTTGTTTCAATTCCTATTTTAGTAGGTACAAATTTCTTTTCGACTAAATCTACATATTCTCTTTCTTTTATTGTATCTATTACTGTTGCATATGTTGATGGTCTTCCAATTCCTAACTCTTCCATCTCTTTAATTAATTTAGCTTCTGTATATCTTGCTGGTGGTTGAGTGAAATGTTGTTCTTTATTAACTTCTATAGCATTAAGTATTTCATTTTCACTTAATTTTGGAAGTATTTTATCTTCACTGCTTTCAAATTCTTTATATATTTTTAAATATCCATCATAGATTAATACTTGACCAGTTGCTTTAAAGTCATAATCATTATTTCTTAAAATAATAGTTGTAGCATTTACTTTTGCATCTGCCATAATAGATGCTAATGCCCTATAATAGATTAATTCATATAATTTGTATTCATCTTTAGTTAAGAACTCTTTCATTTTTTCAGGTGTTCTAAATACACTTGTTGGTCTTATTGCTTCATGTGCATCTTGAACATTATCTTTTTTCTTAGTAGTTTTAACATATCCTACATATTCTTTTCCATATGTATCATTTATATATTTATATCCTTCTTTTATAAATTGATCACTAAGTCTAATTGAGTCAGTTCTCATATATGTTATTAGACCGACTGTTTCACTACCAATATCTATACCTTCATATAGTTTTTGTGCAAGAGACATAGTCTTTTTTGCATTAAATCCTAGTTTATTTGAGGCATCTTGTTGCATTGTACTTGTAATGAAAGGTGGTTTAGCCTTTTTATTTTTCTCTTTTTGTTCAATAGATAAAACTTTATAATTTTCTCCTAATGAATTAATTACATTATTAGCTTCTTCTTCATTAGCAAGTTTTATTTCTTTATCTTTATAATTAAACAAATCAGCTTCAAAATCTTTAAAAATAGAGGTTATTGTCCAATATTCTTCACTATTAAATGCTTCAATTTCTCTTTCTCTATCAACAATTAATTTTAATGCAACACTTTGAACACGTCCTGCACTTTTTCCACCAGTTTTTGATTGCATTAGTTTACTTAATCTAAATCCAATAATTCTATCAAGAATTCTTCTTGTTTCTTGACTTTTTACTAAATCATAATCTATTTTTCTAGGCTCATTAAATGCTTCAATTACTTTATCTTTTGTAATTTCATGAAAAAGAACTCTTTCATAGTCCTTATCCTTTATACCTAATGCTTCTTTCAAGTGCCAACTTATTGCTTCTCCTTCACGGTCTGGGTCGGTTGCAAGATAAATCATATCACTATCTTTAACTAATTTTTTTAAATCACTTATTGTTTTCTGTTTACCTGGTATTGGAATATAATTTGGTTTGAAGTCGTTATCAACATCTACTCCTAAACCATACTTACCAGTTGTTGCTAAATCTCTAATATGTCCCTTTGAAGAAACAACTTTATAATCATGTCCCAAATATTTTTCAATAGTTTTACTTTTACTTGGAGACTCTACTATTACTAAATTTTTTGTCACTATTTCACACCCATTTCATATTTATTTATACTAATTATTAAATATTTTGTCAACACTATATATTATTATACATAAGAAAAGAAATTCCTACGAATTTCTTTCTTTATTTATATTTTTTTTCAAATAATATATTCCTAAAATGTCTCCTATTAAAGAAATGATTAAGATTATAACATGTTCTATTATGTCATCATATGTTCTAGGATTTATCTCAGGTTCAGGATTTGGATTAACTACTCTTGTATTTATCACTTCTATTTCAACAGTTTCATTATCTTTTATCGTTCCTTCACTAATTGATATTGAAGAGCTAAATTCTTCATCTAAATCTTCTTCAACTTTAAATGTATATCCTTCAGGAATGTTTTCTATTAGTTTACTTTCTTTATTTTTTAATTCTATAAATCCAATTCCATCAATGAACTCAACATCGCTATATGTGTTATTTAACATTGCATTTTGATTATCTATTGAATTTACTCCTCCATTATCATTTGTTCCATCTTCTTTTGATATTGTTATTTTGAAACGGAATGCTTTTTCATCATCACTTTGATAACTTTGCTTTAGCTTTTTAGTTATCCTTATACTTCCATATTTTGCTTCATGATATGTAGTCTCAGAAGTTTTTAGATATTCAATGTCGTTGAATGAAACTATTGAAGCATTATTCATAATAACGTCATCATTTTGATTTTTAGACATTACTTTAACTGGCAATAATAAATGTATTTCTTGTTGAGAATTTATTTGACTAATAGTAAATGTTATTTTTTGATTATCAATTTCATATTCTACTATATTATTAGAGTTTACTTTAATACTATTGTTAACGTTTCCTTCTCCTCCAAAATAGTATGATAAATCTTCTTCTATTAATGAAACAGAATTTGGAAGGTTATCAACTACTTTAACATTCGATATTGATTCATAAGTACTTGAATTTGTTACTTTAATATCATATATAATTTTATCTCCATTGTGTACTATAGTTGGTGATTCACTAGTGCCTGATTCTACATATGATGTTTTGCTGATATTGGCTTTTGCCTCACCAACAACTACTGCAGTATTTTCATAAACAGAGAAATTCAAATGTTCTGGTTCATCACCTTGTTTTGTTATTCCTGCCCACCAAGCTGAGTTTAATGCTTTTGCATTATCGTGTTCCAACTGTTCTACGTTTTCAGTAGGTGCTTGCATTGTTACAAGTATAATTACACTATCCTGAGATTCCAATACATAATCATTACCCTGTTGGTCTTTACTTAAGTCTATAGCTATCGCCTTTATTTTAAATGAATCCTGTGGTCTTTCCGTAGTCCATATGTTCCCATTTGATAAATCTGCATCATCAGGTAAATCGATATCAATTGTTGCTTTACCATTTTTATACAAATTAAGATCATCTTTTATAGAATAATATACTACCGGATTAATTCCTTTTTCTATAGCATGGCTTACATCAACATTAACAATTCTTCCTTGCCATGTTTTTCCAGTTGTTTCACTAACATACTTTTCAAGATCATTATAGATAATTAAATTCTTTGTTGAAACATTTTTTTGTGACTCATATCTTAATTTATAGGTATAATATCCACCAGGAGATGCTATTACACTATCTTCTTTTCCATCAGAGTAATCTGTCATATTTGATGTTTTAACAGATATTTTAAATGATGAGTCTGATGCTGTATTAAATGAAAAGCTTAATGTTCTTTGTGCATATATAGTGTCATTTTTTGTATTTTCTGGATTTCCATCTTTATCTAGGTCAACAAATAATTCTTTATCATTAAATGTATATGTAGTTTTAGTTGCATCATCAGGATATCCTTCAAATAATTCATTATCTTTTGACTTGTATGCAATTGAGTTTGTTAAATTGGTTCCATAATCGATTATACTATCCCAACTATAGTAACCAGAGAAAGTTATTTTGAATCCAGAATAAACATAGTAATGCTTTGTATTATTAATTGTTCTTTCAAAAGGATTTCTATTAGTATCTTCATCTTTTAATTTAACATTAACTATAAGCATTGTTCTTCCAGTATTATTGTAATTATCAATTATAGTTGCAGTGTGATCTACTGCAATTCCTGTTTTTGCAGTATTGTAACTTGTGTTATCAATAGCATAGCTTGTATTTAATGCCAGTGTTTCTACATTGATACTATCAAGATCTGGACTCATTCCAATTGGTAATAAGTCATAGAACGTTCCATTTCTTTGTTCAGTAATTGCTTTTATGTCAAATATATCATTATATTCATAATAACCAGTTTGATACTCTAAATAATCATATTCATAGGCAGTATAGTTTGCTTTAACTCTTCTATATGCTGGATCATTTTGATAATTAACCCATTTATTTTTATTTGTTTTACCTTTTCCAAATCTTGTATATGTATTTGATTGATATGTCCTATGAATTTGTAATCCAAATTCTTCTAAATCTGCTTCTTCTATTATACTTTTCATTTCAGTTGGAAGAGATCCTTTATTAGTGTAATCATAAATATTACCATTAGAATCTTCGGCATAAGAAGCCATATAGTTATAAACTCTTATTTCATTTTGATTTTCGACTATACTTTTTAACTTTTCATTAGTTTTCAATTCCAAATTAACATATACTGATAAATATAATGAATGCTTGTTTGTATCTGCAGTAAACTTAACTGCAGTTGTTCCTTTTGGTAATTGTACTTGACTAGACGGATTAACAGCCACTAACTCTTCAGAGTCCAATGCTTGATATGAATATCCACTAGAGGTATTTTTCTTTATATGTCCAACTAATGTATATTCACCATTTGTTTTTGCATATACTGAGATTACTGGAAAGTTTTGATAATCTGAATATGATACGCTTTGCCATCCTACACGATATGTTGTTACTTTAGTTGTCGAATTATAAGTCGATGTTGTTGTATCAATAAAATCAGTTAATGACATGCTATAAATGTAAAAGCTTTTAAATTCATAATCATTTTGATCCAATTGAGTGTATCCTTTTTCACTATTTCCAATAAAAACTTTATCATCAATCAAATTATATTTCCACTCAGTTTTACCATAATTAGTAATAGATGTAGAATCAACTTCATCTTCTGTATCTAAAGTAAGTTTATAATACTGCAAAGTACTACTTATTCTAAAACTTGTTGTTGGATTCTTTGATAAGTTTCCAAAAGGTATTCTTGTATCATTTTCTTTATTTTCAATTATATTTATACCGCCCTGTATATTTGATGCAGATGAATTATAATTTGATTTTGTAAGAGACTCGCTAGCACCTGGAATTACATTGTCTAAATATACATAGGTTGATGAAGGTTCTATTTCTACTACAGGATCTGGGTCTTTAATTATGAAAGTAGTAGAGTATGTTGCTTCTTTTGTATCTTCTGCTCCATCTATTCCAACTAAATCTTCTACTATTTTATTTGATAAAGTATGCTCTACATTATCTGGAAACTTATTTTTTGGATATTTAATTATAAATCCACATGAAGTATAAGATTGAGAGCCTGTAGATGGGCTTGTTCTTTCTATTGAACACTTTTCTGTATTTACAGTCGAAGAACTACTACATGATTGATTCGAACAATAACCTACAACTGTTCCTTCATAAAGATCTGTTGGATATGCTTTTATATTGAGAGTATATGGCTGAGTTGCATTATAAACGTAGCTATATGCATAGTTTATTGTATATATATAATCATCAGGATTTTCTGGTTTTAATGCACTATTCCATGAACTATTCCAAGCTAAGTAAACATTTGTGCTTTTATTTATTCTAGTTTCAGTATGAGTTGATGCTCTTTCACTTAATGAATCTATTGAGGCATGTGATGAATATTTAAGTGTTAATTCATTTGAATCCGAATGTAAATCATTAATTCCGTCAAGATCTAAATCTACATCTACTATTCCTTTTATTTTTTTAGTATATTGATCTTTTACTGTTGAAGGAGTTTTTAATATCCATGATATTGATGCTTCAAACGAATAAGATTCAGGTATTGTTTGGTAGTTTTCTAAAACAATGTATTCTTCATTACTTTCACTATCTGTTTCATATCGATAATTAAATCCTGTTCCTTGATTACTAGGATATTCGGCAAGCGGCACGTCTACAAATTGTTCGACGGGGCTTCCATCTCTTCCATAAAATATATTTTTAGGTAATCTTATTATAATACTTCCTGGTGGTGCTGGAACACTACCACCCATGTTAAACATAACTTGATATGTTACAACTGCACCTCCTGTTGTATTACTTTCAGCATTATAAATACTATTACTAGTTGGATCTAAATATATTATAGATTTATCTTCTTCATCTAGTATTCCGGTTCTATTGGAATTTCCAGCTACCCATGTAAGAGTAAACTTTCCTATATCATTTCCCGAAGTCAAAGTATTATAAAGCTCTGTTAATGCTTTATCTACAGAAAAGAAATCAACTAATAGTACTTTTAAAAATAATCCAGAAAATATTATTACGGACATCAAAAGAAACAATCTACTTTTATTCTTTTTCATATTGCACCTCTATTATCATCATATATATTTTATTTTATCATATTTTTTCAATTTTAAAAGAGAATAATCACAATTGATTATTCTCTTGTTTAATTAATTCTTCTATTTCTTCTTCAACATTTTGTACAAATAACTCTTTTTTTCTAGAATTATGGTTTTCTTTTAAAACATCAATATATTTTTCTAATTTATTATCATATATTGAATTATTAATATCTACTATTTTATCGATATCAATTTCTCTTGTATTTTTTATTTTTTGATGAATAGTCTTATAGTCATTATCAAATACTTTTAATAAGATTTTTTCTTCTTGTCTTATAGATTCTTGCTTATTATTATCTATCTTTTCTTTACTATATTCAGAATCATTAATCATTAAAATAGATAAGATATTTGATGGTTTTTCATCGTAAGATAATCTACTTAAATACGATAATGGTATTCCAAAAAAATTATAATTTATTCTTCTAACAATATCATGTTTATAATTATCTTTTGGTAAAGTATCCATTGATGGATCAAATAAAAATATTCCATCTATTCCATATTTGTCATCTTCTATTTCTACTAATGTAACATATGAATTTTTATTTTCTGATAAAAATGCTTTGTATCCTAATGTAGATAACGTATACGAAAACAATTTATTCATTCCATACGAATTTGCTTTCTTTTTAGAAACAATTGATGTAATCGGTTCTATCTCATCATTATCTTCATAATCAAACATTTTAATACTATCATATACATACATTACTTGTTCTATTTTTGAATAATTTTTATTAAACATTTTATTAATAAAAGAATAAAGTGTTCTAAATTTCGGAATGTCAGTTAAACTAAAATTATCATCATTTTTTTCATATGGGATATTCCATGTTGATGGATTATCATAAACTGTTTCTAATAACAAATTAGTTGTTTTTTTATCTAAATCAATTAAAATATATTTTTCAATTTTTGAGTCATCACAATATTCACTTATTGTAATTAGATTCTTAATTAAATAAATTGAATCCAAATCACAACTATCTTTAAAATATATTTGAGAAATACTATTTGGAGAGAAAATTAAATCTTTATATACTTCTATTTCTTCACTATTTATATGGTGATCAATAGATAAATTTTGGACGTCAAAATAACTGAATATTTCTTCATTATCTTCAACTCCAAAAAGATTCATATAACCACTCCCCTATAGTTTTATTTTAGTTTTCCAAACTTTCCTTTTGATCCTTTAAGTCCATTAAATCCACTTAAAATATTTGACTTAAAGCTTCTTACTTTTGATTTTTCTTTTTTATAACTCTTTATTGCAATGTTTATCATGTCATCTAGAAGTACTGTAAATGATTTGTCTTTTGGTTCCCATAGATAGAATGCTAAACTTCCAGGACATGAATTAATTTCATTTATATATGCTTTATTTTTCTTTTTATCTATTAAAAAGTCTATTCTTACTACACCTTTTAATCCGATTGCCTTGAAAGCTTTGGTAGCAACTTCTTCTACTTCTTCTTTCAATTTTTTATCAATAGTAGCAGGTATTTTTCTATTGGCACTAGCCATTCCTTTAGATCCACCTTTTTTACCACCATTTATATATTTATCATCAAAAGTTAATAAATCATTATCCGTTACTACTTCTTCTAATTCACTTAATTTTTGAGATTCATAATTTCCAAGTACACTAATATTTACTTCTGTTAAATTTTGTACTTTTTCTTCTACAATTATTTTACTATCATATTTTATTGCATCTTCAATTGCTTCTTCTAGCTCACTTTTTTTATCAGCAGAAGATATACCTACACTACTACCTAAAGTTGCAGGTTTAATAATCATTGGATAATCTATTTTAGATTCTATTTCTTTAATTACTTTATCTTTATCTTCTTTATAATCACAATCATAGAACCAATGATATTTAGTAATAGGTAATGAATTAACTTCAAATACATCTTTTTGAATTATTTTATCTTGTGCAACAGCACTTGCTAAAACATCGCTTCCAACAAATGGTACTCCAATTGTTTTTAAATATCCTTGTAGTACACCATCTTCAACATTAGTTCCATGTACTACTGGTAAAATGATATCTACATCATTTACTATTCCTTTTAATAGTCCTTTATTTTGCAATACAAATCTATCTTTCTTTTTATATAAAACTACATTTTTAGTATATCTTTTTACTAGATCCATATCCTTATATGTATCTATTTCTCTTAAAGCTTTTCCAGTATACCATTCACCTTCTTTTGAAATATATATTGGAATAATATCATATTTTTCACTGTCAAGTTTATTCATTGCTTGAACAGCTGAAATAATACTTACCTCATGTTCTACTGTTTCCCCACCAAAAATTACACCAACTTTTATCATTATATTTCCTCCTATTCAGTATATGTATCTGGTAAATCATTTTCAAATAATGCATACAAATCTTTTTTGTCTTTTAATTCTTTTATCAATGTATACGCTTCTCTAACATCATTTAATACATGTATTTTATTTTCATCATATTTTTCTTCTAATAATCCATCTTTAATTGGAATAGTTCTTTTTTCTCCAACTAATATTACATAATCTGCTACTTTAGCAATTTGTTTACCAAATTCTTTGTTTAGCTCTTTTTCTTTTGAACCTAGCTCTATCATTCCTGGGGTTACAACAACTTTTGTTCCATCCATCATTTCAAGAACGTCTAAAGCGCTTTTTGCACCAACCGGGTTAGAGTTATATGCATCATCAATTTGATAAAAATTACCAAGCTTTTTAATTTCTAGTCTATGCTCTACTGGCTCAACTTTCTTTACACCATGTTGCAATTCTTTAATTGTTAAACCAAATTCTCTTCCTAAAGCGATAGCTGCTAGAATATTGTAAACATTATGCTTTCCTAATAGTTTTGTTTCAAACGAATACTTTGTTTTATCATCTTTAAAAATCACATCAAAGCTTGTTCCTTTATTATTACATTTAATGTTTTCTGCTCTAACATCAACATCTTCCTCATCTATTCCTATCCATAAAATTTTAGCATGATCTTTTTTCTTTATTTTATAATCTCTTTGCTTTTTATCATCTTTATTTAAAACTCCAACACCATCATTTGGTAAGTATTCTATTAGTTCCATTTTTCCTTCTTGAATATTTTTTTCACTTCCAAATGTTTCTAAATGTGCAGTTCCAATTGATGTAATTATTCCATATTTAGGATTAACTAACTTACATAAACCATTTATTTCACCTTTGACGTATGCTCCCATTTCTGCAATAAATGCTTCATCAAATTTACTTAAAGTATTATTAACTGTTATCATTAATCCATTAAAAGTATTTAAGCTCTTTGGAGTTGCTAAACAATTAATTTTTTCATTTAAGATATCGTTTAAGATATTTTTACAACTTGTTTTTCCATAACTTCCTGTAATTCCTATTACTTTTAAATTAGGCATTGATTCAAGTTTCCTTTTAGCATTACGTTCAAATTTATGATAAATTATTCTTTCTACTGGGTGGTTAATTAAATTTGAAATATAAATAATTATGTAATTAAGCGAAGTCATTATAGCTAAAGATAGTAATGCATAATTCCTATAGTCATTATTTATAAAATATATTACGATTGGTATTAAATATAATAACGTAATTGTAAATATTAATCTTTTAATACGTGAAGTTACAACAAGTGGTTTTTTATTTTGATCAAGTTTTCTTTTTTGCCTATCAACGTAAAAACTTACTATGTACACTAAAGATGAAACTCCAATAAATAAAGATTCAACATCAACTTCTTTTACATCTTTTGAATAAAATAATAATATTGCAAAAACAATTCCGTAAAGATTTAAATTAATGAATACTTGTTTTTTATTTTTAAATATCCATTTCAAATATCTATTATTCTCATTATATAAGTTTTGTTGTAACATATGTAATGACTTTTTTGATGAATAAATTATATAGATATATTCAAAGAAAAAAAGTAAATATATTAAATAAATCATTAATATCACTCCTTAATAAAAGTTTTTATTACATTACAAACAGGATTTATGAATTCTAAATATGCATAATGAGTTCCACCCTCATATACAATTAATCCGGCATCTTTCATTATTTTTTCAAGTTCTTGTGCTTCTTCTAATGGAGCTTCAGTATCGTTGTCACCCCATATTAGTAATGTTGGACATTTTATTTTCTCAGCACAATGTGTTAAATCTTCATTAACTGTGTTAACTAATATTTTTCTCATTACAACAGATGCATTTTTATAATCTCTAGAACCTATATGTTTTTTGGCAAAGCCTTCTAGCTTATTAAGTCCAGGTACTTTTTTTAAACCTTTTAATATTTTAACTTTAGTACTTAATTTTTGCTCTTTTCTAATACATGGTGCTCCTAAAAGAATTAGTTTTTCTGTTTCGTATTTTGAGGCATAAATAATGGCAATTCTTCCGCCAAAAGAGTGCCCAACTAGAATAGGTTTTCTTATTTTTAACTTATCTAGTAATTCTTTTACTATTTCACAATAGTCATATATAGTTATTTCCTCTTTTGGTTCTTTAGAATTACCATGTCCTGGTAAATCAATAATGGTAATAGTTGCAAGTTTTTCTAATCTTTTACCTATTGGATCCATCATTTCAATGTTTTGTCCCCAACCATGTAATAAAACTATATTTTTTTCTCCCACACCATATTGTATGTAATTTACATCTATATCTTTAACATTAATTATCATCATTTAACACCTATACCAATTATAGCAATTTTTAAATATATATTCAATTTTTTAATAATTATTTACATTTTTTTACAAAAAAAGCCGATATATTTTTATATATCGACTTATAGTTTTTATATCATTGAATCTCTTACAAATACTTCAACATTTGTTTCTACATATATATCAATTTTTGCTTTTTCTATTGTTTTAATAAATCCTAAACCATTTATTACTATATCTTGATTATATCCTACTTCAATTGTTCTTTTAGATAATTCAGTTAATTCATTACATCTATTTGTTTCTTTTCTTTCAATTTCTAAATCATTTGACATAAAGAAAGTGAAACTATTTTTATCTCCTTCTACATAATCCATTCTAAATAGTTGTGGAATAAATAAAGTTTGTCCCTTTTTTAGTTGATATGTAATAGTATTAATTTCCTTTTTTGGATTTATTTTCTTTATTAAATCAAAGTCTACATAATTAACTATACTTCCTCTATCTACCAATCCTGGTGTATCTATTAATGTAATATCATCAGTTAATTTAATATTAACTTTATTCAATGTAGTTGATGGAAGTGGTGAAATAGTTAATTCATAATTTTCTTCTGAATAGTTCTTAACCATTTTATTTATAAGAGAACTTTTTCCAGAATTTGTATGACCTACTACATATATATTTTTACTAGATTTATGTTTTTTTATCATTAATAACAATTCATCAATATTATAATTCTTATCTGAACTAATTATTATTATATCTTGATAATCTAGTCCTAAATTTTCAAAATAGTTTTTTAACTTTTCATCATTAATACTTCTAGGTAGTAAATCTCTTTTAGTTAATACTAAAATTAATCTATTTTTAATATAATTCCTTATCATATTAATATCTTTTTGTACGTTTAATAAATCTACTACATATAATACTAAATCTTTTGTTTCATTTACACTTTTTAAGATATCTATATATTCTTCGTTAGATTTAGTAGTTATTTGATATTCACCATAATTTCTTAACTTAAAACAACGGGAACAAATATCATTTGTTAAATCAGGAGTATATCCTTCAAATAACATATTTGAATCTTGAAGCTTTATTCCACATCCAATACAGTATTTTTCATCATCCATAATATTCCCCTCTTTTAAACAAATTGTTCTTTGCTAGTTTTTTTAATTTTCTATTTTCAAAGAAACGATTAATACCAGTTACTTTTAATTCATTTTTTGATAGTGGATCTATTAATATAGTAAATATTCCATATCTATTTCCACCTAAAACATCAGTCATTAATTGATCTCCAATAAGACACATTTCTTCTTTTGTAAATCCACTTTTCTTTTGTACTTTTTTAAATCCTCTAGAAAATGGTTTCATTGCTAATCTTATATATGATACTCCTAATTTTTCTGCTGCTGTTGATAGTCTTTTTTTATTGCTATTATTGGATACTATATAAATTGAAAAATCTTTTTTTAATTTAGACATTAAATCACAAGTATCTTTTTTTGGTATTTCTTTATTAACTTTTAGTAGTGTATTATCTAAATCAAACAATAAGCATTTTATATTATTACTTTTTAATTTATCATAATCTATTTCATATATGTTTTTTTTATACATTTTAGGAATATAATTTTTCATTTAGCCTCCTAAAAAAAAATAAACTTAGTGTTACTCTAAGTTTATTTTTTCTAATCTTTTGGTTTTTTCTAATTCTATTTCTGGTTCAACACTTACTACTTGTGTTTGTTTTTTCTTTCTTGAAATTAATAACTTTATAAAAGTAACTAATAATACTATAAAGATTATAAGGGATAAAATCAAGAAAAAGTTTATTCTATTATCCTTTTTAAATAGTATAGTATAGTAATTTTCTACATTTTGAGTTCCATCTTTAGCACTTACTGTAATTGTAACCTTATCTCCAGCTTTTAAGTTTGATAAATCTTTTTTAATACTTGCAACCGCTTCTTCATCATTACTTAATACAGGCTTAATTACTAATGATTCTTTATATTTAGACTTATACATTACTTCATAATCATATTTATCTTTTTCAAAGTTTATGCTTTCATCACAACCAAATAATTCAATATCGCTAAGAGTTGTATCTATATCTCTATCTAAATTGTTGACTGTTAAAGTATATACTTTTTCTTCTTTATTTTCACTTATTACAGTAATTAATATTTTATTGTTTCCAATTGCTAATTTTTCTGGCTTATCTATTTTTACTGTTGCTTTTATATCTTCTGGTTCTGCTACTATATCTAATGTTTCTTGTTTATGTGTTGTTATTGAATATAATAGAGAATCTCTTTTAAAATTTTGTACTTCTCTAGAGTTAACAAGTAATTTTTTTAAGTAATTATTTGTTCCTCTGTTATCTTCTCTAATTACTGTTATAGTGTATTTTTTCTCTTCTCCATATGCTGATACTACAACTATCTCAAACTTATTTTCTCCATAATCAAGTGGTGCACCAGTTTTTGGAGCAAAACCTTCTTTAAATGTTGCTGTTTTATCATTTAATGTTGCTTCAAAATTTGCTGTAGTAACACTAGGATCTTTAGTTATAAAGCTGTATTCATATTGCTTTGATGAAAAATTATTAATTGTTTCACCATTAAATTTAATATCACTTAAAGAGTTGTCTTTTGATTTTACTGCGATAGTCTTGCTTACTTTTTCAAGTGTAACAATTGTCTCATCTTCTTTTATTTTTGTTGCACCTTCAAGACTAATAATCGTTTCTGTTTTGGTAGAGTCTTCTTTTATTTTAAATTTTAATGTTGCAACTGTTGATTCTCCCATAAGTCCATTTTCATGATTAAATTGTAAAGTTAAAGGACTTTCTTTTGAAAAATCAGAAACCATTTTCCAACCGTCATTTTTACTTTCTATATTTAAAAATTCAAGTACTCCCGTTTCATATGTAAATGTTGATTTAAACTCATTTATTTCCTTTTCAGAGACGACAACAATATTTACAGATATTTCATCTCCTTTACTTGCAACTTCAACTGTATCTAGCTTTGCATAATCATTTCCTTCTGCAAAAACACTAATTGGAACAATTAATCCAAAAGTAATAAACATTAAAATACTTTTTAAAAGCTTCATATAATTCTCCTAATTATAATTTTTTTATCAATAAAGTAAATTTACTTACTATCGTTAAAACTCATATTCTATGCTTATTATACTTTGAATATAAAAAAAAGTCCATAGAATATATCATTCTTTATTGTTTTTTATAAATTCTCTTAACATTTTCATTAAAGCTCTTTTTTCTATTCTTGATACATAGCTTCTAGAGATATTAAACTCTTTTGCTATTTCTTTTTGAGTCATTTCATCTTGATTATTAAGACCATATCTTTTACTTAGTATTATTTTTTCTCTATCATTTAATACTTTAAAATACTGTTTTAATAGTTTTACATTATCTTTTTCAGTTATATCATTGACAAAGTCTGGTGATGATACTTTTAACACATCTAATATAGTTATTTCATTTCCTTCTTTATCATAACCAATTGACTCATTTATTGATATATTTTTATTATTTTTACTATTACTCCTAAAATACATTAGTATTTCATTTTCTATGCATCTAGCACAATAAGTAGTAATTTTAGTTCCATGACTTTTATTAAAAGAATCTACTCCTTTAATTAACCCAATAGTTCCAATACTTATTAAATCATCTTGTGAAACATCTTTTGTATCATATTTCTTTACTATATGGGCTACCAATCTCAAATTATGTTCAATGAGCTTATTTCTACTATCAATATCTCCAGAATTCATTTTCTTTATTAATAATTCTTCTTCCTCAGATGATAATGGATCTAAAAATACATTATTTGAATAACTTGCTGTAAATAAGAATAACTTTCTTATTTTATTTAATATTTTAAAAAACATATAACCTCCATTGAAATTATATGTAATTACTAAAATATTATTTTATTTCAATAGTAATATGGAAAGAACTATAACTACTAATATAATTGCACATATTCCTATTTTTTTTGCTAATTCAGAATTTCCATTTTTATCATCTTCCAAAATTGCATCTGTTGCTTTTTTGTTAAAGTTCATTCCACATTCTTTACAAAATGTATCGTTTTTACTTATTTTTGCACCACAAAATTCACATTTTCTATTCATATATTTCATCCTTTATATGTAATATATCATCAATTGTTATTCTTTACAATTATTATTTAAATAGTGCTTTAAGTATTCTTTTTCTGATTTAATTTTTTTATTATCATGTAATAAATTATTTCTATACTTGTACATTTTATCAATACTATCTATAATAGTTGTCACTTTAA
>OCVV012860319.1_pt1 | contig 21756 bp, 17 predicted proteins | sample 1539721 | NCBI WGS metagenome assembly OCVV01 (sample SAMN02144230, study PRJEB22623) | gut metagenome | biome: sheep rumen | host: Ovis aries | place: New Zealand
TCGTCTTCGGCACAAATCATACCACATGAATCCACACCGCGAAGCTTGGATTTCTTAATCACGAACTCTTTGTCACCGTCATACAACACGCAACCCAGGTCGGCTACAATCACCTTCTGGCCGGCTGCCACATTAGGCGCGCCGCATACAATCTGAGAAGGCTCACCCTTACCCAAATCCACTGTTGTTACGTGCAGGTGGTCACTATTGGGATGCATTTCGCAAGTCAGCACTTTACCTACATACAATCCTTTCAGTCCACCTTTGATACTCTGTACTTCTTCGAGTGCGTCGACTTCCAATCCCGTAGATGTCAGGGCGTCACACACCTGCTGTGGTGTGAGATCGAAATCCACGTACTCCTTCAACCATTTATACGATATATTCATTGCAATGATATGTTATTTTCGAAATCGGGCACAAAGTTACGAAAAATCGGGCAAAGCACAAAGCTTTTGCCCGATTTTATGTTGCCTTACTAAAAAATGTTCTTAGAAGAACAGGTAGCGATTGTCAACTACGTGAGCCTTCAAATAGAGTTCATTCATGAAACGGCTGGCAGCCTGCATAGCCTGCTGCTTCAACTGAGCCTGCTGCTGTTTGGCATCAAACTTAGCAGCCTCACGCTGTTTCTTATTCAGAACCTTAAAGAGGAAGGCACCGCCATTACCCTTGACAGGAGCAGCACTGAACTGACCAGCCTTAGCAGCAGCAACTGCACCGCTCAAAGCAGGCTCGCTGGTTCCTGTAGCCTGTACGAAGACAGGAGCTGAGAAAGTAATCTGACGAACGCTGTCAACCACAGCACCCTTCTGCTTGGCAGCATCAATAGAATTGACACCTTTCAGCATCTCGACTGCCTTGTTATATTTCTTGTCACGGATGACTTCCTGCTTCAATTGATCCTCTACAGCAGAGAGGTCACGATAGCCTTCTGGATGAACCTTTGTCAGGGCAATCACCATCAGGTGGTCGTTATTGCCACATTCATAGAGTGGAGAAACGTCACCTTCCTTAGCATCGAATATCCACTTCATGGCATCACGTGTAGAACGCAGGCCAGCCACATAGTGTTCTGAGCTGAAAATATCCTTACGTTCCTGAACGCGGAAGCCAAACTTCTGGGCATTCTTCTCAAGTCCCTCAAGAGTCTTATTCTCGCTGACATACTGGCTGAACTTGTTGTAAGCCTGTGAATAGGTATTCTTCGAGAAATCGATGGTATGCTTGATAACGGCTGCATCATACTTTGTTACCATAGCCTTGCGGTTGGTAACCTGTACTATAATGTTGCCTTGCGAGAATGCTACGTTCTGACTCTCATTGGGAGCCAAAGTGGTAAGGGCTGTAAGATATGCCTTAGAATCAGCATCGACAGAAGGAGCATTCTCATACATGGAAGATGTGAGCCATTGCTTCTCGCCTGTCTGACCATATTTCTTAGCCAGAGCCTCAAAATCAGCACCGCTCTTCAGTGCAGTAAAGATACTGTCAGCTGTCTTACGGGCAGCTTCAGCGGTTTCGCCGCCAACCTGAATCTGACGATACTCGATAGAATCAGGAGCCTGTACCTTATTGATGAGCTTAACGACATTCACGGTATTGTCATAGGCAGTCTCGAAGGGAGCACTTACCTGACCAACCTGCATAGAGTCGAGTTTTGTAGCAATATCGGGAGCAAAAGCACGCTTGGTAGCTGCAATACCCGTATAGGCAACCTGCGACTGAGCCTTACGAACGATATCGGCAGGAGCTGCACCGCTCTCTAACTTCTGGCGGGCCTCATTGATGGTCTTCATCAGCGCAGCACGGTCGGCAGCTGATGGGAGTACCTGGAAGTCAACATACTTGATGTCGCGGCTCTCCACATACTGACGGAACATTTCCTTCTGCTCATCGTACTTTGCCTTGAGGTCACTTTCCTTCACCTCTACATCGCTGTCTTTGATAGCTGAGTAAGGAAGAGTAGCCAACTGGATGTCGCTCTCCTGATTCTGTGCTTCGAAAGCTGCCTTAGCAGAAACAGGGTTCGAAATCAAACATTCTGTGAGCAATGTCTGATACTTGGTACCCAGTACGTTCTGACGGAGCTGCTTCTCAATAAACTTCCAGTAATCATAGATTTGCTTATACTGTTCAGCAACCTGAGCCTGCTGGGGCTGGTCCTGAATCTTCTTATAATCTGCCAAGAACTTGGTAAGCTGATTTACATCGAAACGACCAGTCTGCTGATTCACAAACGGAGTCTGCATCAGCATAGGATTCGTACCAGCCTTTAAGATTTCCTGGAGCTCGGCATCTGTTACCGTGAGACCCAGTTTCTTGGCTTCCTCCTCCATGATGGTGTTGTTAACGTACATCTGCCAAACCTGGTCTTTCACCTGATTCAGCTCTTCATCCGTAAGATTGTCACGTCCCTGCGTCATCTTGATGACCGACTGATACTCATCTACCAAAGACTGAAAATCCTGTACGGAGATTTTCTTACCTAAAACTTCGCCGACCTGTTGACGCTTCTCGTTACTTGTTGCCTCACAAGAGCGGAACATCTCCTCGGCAATAAATGCAAACAGGGCTAGACCGATCACGGTTGCGAGAACGGGACCCCAGCTTCTGATTTTTCCAATTGCTGCCATTTTTAGCTTTATTATTTTGTTTTTTATTCTTCTTTTTCAGATTCAGCCGACAAAATTACAAAATTTATGTCAAACGGCGAAAGATAAAACGAAAAATTTAATTTATTCCGTCACTTTTAGCCTTACTAATTCTATTTTGGTCATTGTATTCTTGATAATTTTGAACTCGAAACGTCCGATTTTGACCACCTCGTTGAGTTTCGGAAAACTCTGATATTCATGCAGAATCAGTCCGCCGACGGTCATATAATCGTCGCTTTCGGGTAATCCCACGTCGAAGAGTTCATTCACTTTCTCTATTTCCAGACGGGCAGAGAGCATATATTCGCCATCGCCCAGTTCCTTTGCCACGTATTGGGTATTATCGTGTTCATCCTCAATATCGCCGAATATTTCCTCTACAATATCCTCCAGACTCACCAAACCGCTTGTTCCACCGAACTCATCAATGACCACTGCCAGCGATTTCTTTTGCTGCAGAAAGATATGCATCAGTTTGCTGGCTGCCATTGTTTCAGGAACATAAGGCATTTCGCGCACCAGCTGACTATTGTCGTTGAGCTGTTGACCATTGGCTTTCGGCGACAGACGGAAGAGGTCGGAACTATGCACATAACCGATGATATGGTCTATGTCGTCACGATAGACCACCATCTTGGAGTGGCCGCTTTCCACGAAACGATTCTCCAGTTGCTCCATCGTACAGTCTTCCATATCTACGGCTTCTATTTCCGTACGCGGCACCATGCAGTCGCGCACTTTCGTCTCCGAGAAGTCCAGGGCATTATGGAATATTTTCACCTCGTCCTCTATCTCGTCTTCGTTCTTGGCATTGTCAATACTCGACTGCACCAGATAGTCGAGATCGACCTTCGAGAACTCCTTATCCTGTTCCTCTTTGGGAATCTTGACCCCAAACAGACGCATCAAACCGCGTGACAGTTGGGCGGCAAAACGGGAGATGGGATACAGCAACACGTAACAGATCCATGCCGGTACCGCAAAGAAGGTAAGCATGGAGTTAGGATTAGCCTTGAATATGGTTTTGGGCAGAAATTCACCCGTAAAGAGCACTATCATTGTTGACAGCAACGTGTCAGCCGTCACGCGCAGTCCGGCACTCAGACTACTGAAGAGCGTGGCGTCGAAGATACGGGCGAACAGGATTCCATAGACTACCAAAGCGATGTTATTACCCACCAGCATCGTACTTACGAAGGTATTCGGATGCTGATAGAAATAAGCGATAGCGCGCTGTGACGGTCCGTTTTTCTCGCGATCCATCTCTGCCCGCAGACGATTACTGGACACAAAGGCAATCTCCATTCCCGAGAAGAAAGCGGAGAATACCATGGTGATAATGATTCCTATAATCAATGGTGTCATGGGTGTGATGGTTTTACAGTTGCCTTGTGCTTCACGGCAGCAGGACGCATCGGCTTCTCCTGCTTGGCTGTGTCGGCAGCATTCTTGTTCTTGTCCGGTTCCTTTACCGGTTCTTCCGGCTCAGGCTCCAAATCTTCCGACTGGAAAGATCCCACACTATTCGTCACTTCATAGTGGCGCATGTGTTCATCGCTACGGAAATAGGTACCTTCCAATTCCCGTTCCGGGGTTACCACGCGGGAGTATTTATGAGAATAAAATTCATGTTTGAGACCGTCCCAGAAAAGTTCCTCGCTGCGGAACACCAGTCCGTTGACATTACGGATACGCACCCGTCCGCGCAGTTCCCATAGCTTGATTTGGTCGAAATACCATGCCGTGTCGGCATAGATATAGCCCTCGATATGGAATTTCTCATCAAACTGTTCCAGGAAAATGCCACGTTCAAAGGTCCAGCGGGTGGGCTGCTTGATGGTATTCACATCCCATCGCTCGGTCACAATACGGTATTTGATCACACCGGAGTCGGAAATCAGCGTATTGACCCCGTAGGTCGTCATCATCGACACCGAATCGCGTTCGTGAATGGCGGGCGCAGTATGCTCTCGTGGTTGTTCACAGGCAACCATCAAGAGACAAATGCCAATAGCCAAAAGCCCAAACCGCATCAATCGACTTTCCATTTAGCAAACCAGCGTTCGTTGAAGGTCAAGCCTATCGTGATACGGAACTGATTCTCCGTTACAAGGTTCTTTGCCGATAGGTTGGTCCACTGAAAACTGACATTCAATACAGAACGATTGTTCCATGAATTGACAAGAGGAATACCGAAGCCGGCACTCAGCGACAATTCCTTGGGTCCGTCCTGTCCCTTTATTTTTAAATAAGGTGTAGCGTATGATCCGCCAAACCGATAATGCACACGATTCAGGAAACGACGACTCATGGGAGCAGGTATCCAGTCGATACCTCCTGACAGTTTATGTCGGTCTGTGTAATAGTTCTCCTTCAGTATGAACTTATTAGTAGCTTCATCAACTACGGGGAACGGCTCCTTGCTCCAGCGCATCCACTGATAATCAAGACCGAAAATCAGGTTACGGTTATGATTGTACGACACACCGGCACCAATCGTCATAGGAATGGACAGCGCATTGTCTATCGAGTCGCCTGTCAAGGCTATCAGTCCCGTCTGCGTATCGGTATTGGATACTAACAGATTAGCATCGGCATTGATCTTATGACCCAGACCTAAGGTAGCACCCACCGTCAGCCGGTCGTTCTTGCCTATCTTATGCTGATACTGCGCTCCGAAATCCAGTTTATAGCTGCTTGCCTCTGCTTCATATTCCTTGGCAATGGTCTTCACGTAAGCATCACTGCTGGTTACGGTAATGTCGCGTTCGTAACTGCCCCAGAAATACGAGATGTTGGCACCCAGCGAGAAACCCTTGAAGAATTCATAGCCCAATCCCAGATAAACCTGGCGGAAACCTCCAGTTCCCTCAAAACTCGTTGTGGTGGTAGTCGATGAATTACCCACTTTCTGTTTGGTAGAATAGGAATATCCCACGTTTGTATAAGGCACAATACCTACACTCACACCGAATTTTGGGAGCACGCGGAATAAGGCAGTGGCATATTCGAAATTAGCAGTCTTGGCATTGACTTTAGCATCGCCTTCCTTAAAATTGGTCAACGTTCCCGAAACACCCAAATCGAATATCATACTCAGCGAGTCAACGGCTGAATAGGAGGCTGGATTCTGCATATTCACCTGATTTCCGCTACGGAAGCCCTGGAACACGCCACCCATACCACGGTTAAAACCCTGCGATTGATCGGAAAGGACACCTAATCCATACTGGCTATATGGAGATTTCGTACCGCTCTGAGCCATCATCGACAGCACGCCAAAGCCCAGCAGCAGGCCACTTACAAGTAATTTCTTCATTCTATTTTTCGTTTACTATACGATTTCGGGATGCAAAATTATTGAAAAAAAACGAAATAATCGAACGTTAAGTTGAAAATATAGGTTAATTTTGCATCGTGAAACATTTAAAAATTATTTTTAATGCTCTAAAAAGAGGGTTTTTCGGGTTGTTTTTGCTCGCTGCAACCCCTCTGAATGCCCAGCAGGACTCTTTGCGGATGGACTCCGTTGAGATTAGTCTGCTCACCTGTCAGCCGCACGACGAGATATACAGTTTGTATGGTCATACCGCCATCCGCTATCACGATTTGCGGAAGGGCGGACTGGATATAGCCTTCAATTACGGGGTCTTCGACTATCATAAACCGTTTTTCGCCCTTCGTTTCGTATTCGGACTGACGGACTACGAACTGGGTGCCTACCCTTTCCGTCTTTTCCTGGAGGAATACCGACGATTTGGCAGTATGGTGACCGAACAGGTGCTCAATCTGACAGCTGAAGAGAAGATGGCCTTGCAACAGGCACTTGCCGTCAACATGCAGAATGAGAACCGCATCTATCGCTACAATTATTTCTACAGCAACTGCACCACGAAGGCGCGCGACATCATCGAACAAAGCATTCAGGGCAAGGTAAACTACGAGAAACGTGAAGGCTATTCCCCCTCTCATCGGGAAATGATTCACGAGATGACGCAGAACAACCCTTGGTCAGCTTTCGGCAACGACCTGCTGCTGGGAATCTTGGCTGATCAGCCTACAGACCAGCGCCAACAGGAGTTCCTGCCCTATCACCTGATGTACGACTTCGACCATGCCTCCATCTATCAGGACGGCAAGTTCCGTCCCTTGGTCAAGGAGCGCCGGCAGCCCCTTCCCGCCGGTGTGCAACTGGTGAAAAGCGGATTCCCGCTGTCGCCTCTTGCCTGTGGCATCATCCTGGTAGCCCTCTCCCTTGGGCTTTTCTTCCTGCAAGTGCGGAATAAGTGCATCTACCGTTGGTGGGACGCTCTGCTCATGGTGACCGTCGGCACCTTCGGTATCATTCTCTTCCTGATGCTCTTCTCGCAGCATCCCACGGTAAGTCTCAACCTGCAGATACTCCTGCTGAACCCGCTGCCGTGGTTCTTCCTGTGGAAAGTCGTCCGCCGTCGCCCCACCCGCTATTGGAGCATCACAGCCATCCTGTGCGTTTTATTCCTTATAGGAGGGCTTTTCCAGCATTACGCTGAGGGCATCTGGAGTTTGGCATTATGTTTGCTGTTACAATGCTACCTGCATCTTAAACACCGTTGGGCATGATGATGAAGAATAAATACCTATATATCACCCTTCTCAGTCTGTTGGGACTGAGTGCCGAAGCACAGCAGCAGCTGATAGCTCAGGCGCCGCGACTGGTGGTCAGTATTACCATCGACCAGTTGCGCACCGACTATCTCGAGACCTACGCCCCACTCTATGGTGCAGACGGTCTGCGCCGTCTGTTGGCTGAGGGTAAGGTATTTACCAACGGAGCCTACAGTTTTACGCCCGTTGACCGTGCTTCTGCCATAGCGTCGCTCCATACGGGCACCGTTCCTTATTATAATGGTATAACGGCTGAAGAGTGGCTCGACAAGCAAACCCTGCGCCCACAGAACTGCGTTCGCGACCAGAAGATAGGCTACTCGCCGCAGTTTCTCGCCACTTCTACCATCAGCGACGAACTGAAAATGGCCACCAACGGCGTGGCAAAGGTGTTTGCCTTTGCACCTACGGCTGATGCTGCCATTCTGTCGGCAGGACATGCCGCTGACGGGGCTGCATGGATCAACGGCACCCAATGGGCCACCACCACTTACTACCGTCCGCTGAATCAGTGGCTGAGTGGCTTCACCCGCCTCTTCCATCCCGATGCGTCGGACGCCAACAAGAGTGTGACCGATGCCGCTTTGCATTGCATACAGCAGGCAGGTATCGGCAACGACGACAAGACCGACCTCGTCAGTCTCACCTATCAGGCAGGCAGCCAGATGGAGTCGTACGTAGCACTCGACCGCCAGGTAGCGCAACTCCTGAACGGTATTGAGCGCCAACTCACGCGCGATCGCGTGCTGTTTGTCATCACAGGCACCACCAGCCGCGAAGAGGAGGACGAGGGCAACCAGGAGCGTTTCCGCATTCCTACCGGCACGTTCCACATCAACCGCACCGCCAATCTGCTGAACATGTATCTCGGAGCCGTCTTCGGCTCTGCCAAATACGTAGAGTTCTGCCATCAGAACCATATCTATTTCAACCACCAGCTGCTGCGCCAGAAGAACCTCAATCTGAGCGACGTATGCAGCCGTTCGCAGGAGTTCCTGCTACAGATTACGGGCGTTCGTAACGTCTATACTGCCAATCAGTTACTCACCAGCGACAGCTATCAGCTGGAGACCATCCGCAACGGCTTCAACGTCGAGAAATGCGGCGACCTCATTGTGGATATTGCACCAGGTTGGAAACTCGTCAACGAAAACAGCCTCAAGCAGTCGTCTTCCCGTTCGGCTCATGTGCCCTTCCCCATCATTGTCTATGGTGCCGGAATGCAAGCTGAGCGCATCCAGACACCCGTCACCGTCGATCGTATAGCACCCGCCATTGCCCGTGCTATCCGCATCCGTGCACCCAATGCCTGCGTGGCTGCACCATTGTTCTAAAGCCATTTTTTCCACCATTTATGCATGATTACGAATTATTTTTCGTAATTTTGCCCCCAATTTTATTTATTAAGGTATAAAAAAGAAGTATTAAGATATGAATTTAACCAAGATTTTGACATCGTTGTTCGGCAACAAGTCATCACGTGACATGAAACTGATTCAGCCTCTCGTAGAGAAGGTAAAGGCCGTCTATCCGGAGATTCAGCAGCTCGACAACGACCAGTTGCGTCAGCGCACCAAGGACATCCAGCAGAAAGTACAGGATTCAGCCAAGACGCAGAAAGAAGAGATTAACCGACTGAAGGCAACCATCGAGGACACGCCCATCGACGAGCGTGCCGAGATATTTGCCAAAATCGACAAGTTGGAGAAGGAAGCCCTCGACATCTATGAGGTAGCCCTCAACGAGGTGATGCCCGAGGTGTTCAGCATCGTAAAGGAGACGGCTCGCCGCTTCGCCGAGAACGAGGAGACCGTTGTGACGGCTACCGATTTCGACCGCGAACTGGCTGCCGACCCCAAGAAAGACTTTATCACCATCGATGGCGACAAGGCCATCTATCATAACCACTGGACGGCTGGCGGCAACGACCTGAAATGGGAGATGGTACACTACGATGTACAGCTCTTCGGCGGTGTCGTACTACACCAGGGTAAGATTGCCGAGATGGCTACCGGTGAAGGTAAGACGCTGGTGGCTACCCTCCCCGTCTTCCTCAATGCCCTGACGGGTAATGGTGTTCACGTGGTGACCGTCAACGACTATCTGGCTAAGCGTGACTCCGAGTGGATGGGTCCCCTCTATATGTTCCACGGACTCTCCGTGGACTGCATTGACAAGCACCAGCCCAACTCCGAGGCTCGTCGTAAGGCTTACCAGTGCGACATCACCTTCGGTACCAACAACGAGTTCGGTTTCGACTATCTGCGCGACAATATGGCCATTTCGCCGCAGGACCTTGTGCAGCGCGCTCATAACTACGCCATCGTCGATGAGGTTGACTCCGTGTTGATTGACGATGCCCGTACCCCACTCATCATCTCCGGTCCTGTGCCCAAGGGCGACGACCAGATGTTCGAGGAGTATCAGCCCCTGGTTGAGAAGATTGTGGGTGTGCAGCGCCAGCTGGCTACGCAATATCTGGCAGAGGCTAAGCAGAAGATTGCCGAGGGCCGCGAGAAGAACGACAAGAAACTGGAGGAAGAAGGCTTCCTGGCACTCTACCGTTCGCATAAGTGTCTGCCTAAGAATAAGCCCCTCATCAAGTTCCTGTCCGAGGAAGGCATCAAGTCGGGTATGCAAGCCACCGAGAATATCTATATGGAGAACAACAACCGCCGTATGCCCGAGGTGGTGGAGCCCCTCTACTTCGTGGTTGACGAGAAACTGAACTCCTGCGACCTCACCGATAAGGGTACGGCTTGGCTGGCCAAGCAGGTCAACGATGCCGAGCTCTTCGTGCTGCCCGACATCACCAGTCAGCTCTCTGAACTGGAGGCTGACACGAGCCTGTCTGACGAGGAGCGCCTGAACAAGAAAGACGAGATGCTCCAGCACTATGCCGTGCAGTCGGAGCGTGTGCATACCCTGCAGCAGTTGCTGAAGGCCTACACCATGTTCAACAAGGACGACGAGTATGTGGTCATCGACGGCGAAGTGAAGATTGTCGATGAGCAGACGGGTCGTATCATGGAGGGACGCCGCTGGAGCGACGGATTGCACCAGGCTGTCGAAGCCAAGGAGCACGTGAAGGTAGAGGCTGCCACCCAGACCTTTGCCACCATCACCCTTCAGAACTATTTCCGTATGTACCACAAGTTGGCTGGTATGACCGGTACGGCTTCTACCGAGGCTGGCGAGTTCTGGGATATCTATAAGCTCGACGTGGTGGAGATTCCTACCAACCGTCCTGTTATCCGCGACGATATGGACGACCGTGTCTATAAGACAGCCCGTGAAAAGTACCGTGCCGTCATCGACGAGGTGGTGCGCCTGCGCAAGGCTGGTCGCCCGACGCTGATAGGTACTACATCGGTTGAGATTTCTGAATTGCTCAGCCGTATGCTCGATATGTATGTCAACCCCGAGACGGGCAAGCGCGAGGGTATTCCCCACCAGGTGCTGAATGCCAAGCTCCACCAGAAGGAGGCCGACATCGTGGCACTGGCTGGTCAATCGACCAACGGACTTGGTGCCGTCACCATTGCCACCAACATGGCTGGTCGTGGTACGGATATCAAGCTTTCGCCTGAAGTCAAGGAGGCTGGCGGTCTTGCCATCATCGGTACCGAGCGCCACGAGAGCCGTCGTGTCGATCGCCAGTTGCGTGGTCGTGCCGGACGTCAGGGCGACCCAGGTTCGTCCCTCTTCTTCGTATCGCTCGAAGACAAGCTGATGCGTCTGTTCGGTTCCGAGCGTATTGCCACCGTCATGGACCGTCTGGGCTTCAAGGAGGGCGAGATGATTGAGAGCCCCATGATTTCCAAGCAGATTGAGCGTGCCCAGAAGAAGGTCGAGGAAAACAACTTCGGCATCCGTAAGCGCCTGTTGGAGTACGACGACGTGATGAACAAGCAGCGTACCGTCATCTACGAGAAGCGCCGCCACGCCCTGATGGGTGAGCGCATCGGCATGGATATTTCCAATATCATGTGGGACCGCGTGGTCAACATCATCGAGAACAACGACTACGAGGGATGCAAGGAGGAATTCCTGCATATCTTCGCCATGGAGGTGCCTTTCACCAACGAGCAGCTCCTCAACGAGCAGCGCGACCAGCTGGAGGAGGACACCTTCCAGCAGGTGATGGATACCTTCAGCCGCAAGACCGAGCACATCCGCGAGGTGGCTCGCCCCATCATCAAGCAGGTATTTGAGACGCAAGGTCAGATGTACGAGCGCATCATGGTGCCACTAACCGACGGCCGCAAGATGTATAACATCCCCTGCAATCTGAAGGAGGCTTACGAGAGCGACAGCAAGTCGATTGTCAAGGAGTTCGAGAAGCAGATGCTGCTGCACATCATCGACGAGTCGTGGAAGGAGAATCTGCGTGCCCTCGACGAGCTGCGCCACTCCGTGCAGAACGCCAGCTACGAACAGAAAGACCCGCTGCTCATCTTCAAACTGGAGAGTGCCAAGGTGTGGGATACCATGATCAACGACATGAACAACCGCATCGTGTCTATCCTGATGCGTGGTGCCATCCCAGAAATGCAGCAGGTACAGGAGGCTGCCCCCGAACAGCGCACCCAGCGCAACCAATACACCGAGAGCAAGCAGAACCTGAACGAGGAGCAGATGACCGACCCCAACCAGGCACGTGCCGCCGCTCAGGACACCCGTGCCCAGCAGCCCCGCACCCCGATTGTGAAGGAGAAGCTGCCCGGACGCAACGACCCCTGTCCCTGCGGTTCCGGCAAGAAGTTCAAGAATTGCCACGGAAGGGGGCTGGTTTAAGGGGCGTTATCACGTTATAACGTAATAACGTAATAACGTTATATCGAAACATCGAAAAAAATTATGATTGAAATCAAAAACCTGAAGAAGCAGTTCGGCGAGACCGTCGCCTGCAACATCGATGCGTTCACCATCAACGACGGCGACATCCTCGGACTCGTAGGCAACAACGGTGCCGGTAAGACCACACTGTTCCGCATGCTGCTCGACCTGCTGCAGGCCGACGAAGGCAGCGTCGTGATTGATGGCATCAATCCGGCTGAATCGGAAGCCTGGAAACAGTTTGTCGGTGCCTATATCGACGAGGGATTCCTCATTGACTTCCTCACCCCTGAGGAGTATTTCGCCTTCTTGGGCAAGATATCAGGCATGACGCAGGCTGAGGTCGATGAACGTCTGAAGGACTTCGAGCAGTTGGCTGCCGGCGAGGTGTTCGGACAGAAGAAACTCATTCGCAATCTCTCTGCGGGCAATAAGCAGAAGGTGGGCATCATCTCTGCCCTCTTTCTCCGTCCGAAGATTGTGATTCTCGACGAGCCTTTCAATTTCCTCGACCCTTCGAGTCAACTGATACTGAAGCATGTGCTCACCGATTATGCTCACGAGACGGGTGCCACGCTCATTATTTCGAGTCATAACCTGCAGCACACGGTTGATATCTCCAACCGCATCGCCCTGCTGGAGCATGGCGTCGTCATCCGCGACCTGCCCAACAGCCAGGGCAGTGCCAATGCCGAACTCGAAGAATACTTCGGTGGATAAACATCATAGAAAAGCCCCTTCGTCAGTGAAGGGGCTTTTCTTTTATTTCAGCGTCGTAACGGGGAATGTAAAGTAGGTATTGGGGTAGGGTTCGTCCTTCAGCGTGAAGTGCCACCATTCCGTAGGCATCGCCTTGAACCCGTGCGCCAGCATGGCTTTGCGCAGTATCATGCGGTTCTTGAACTGCTGTTCGGTGATGGAGCGTCCCTTCGGCGATTTCGAGTTATCGCCCGTATATTCGCCCGTTTCGGGATTGCCGCAGAAGTCGGGATGGCTCTCCGGTCCGAACCAGTCGAACGTACCGCCCATATCCAGTTCCTTCTCCGTCGTCATGTCGAAGAGCGTCAGGTCCAGCGTAGAGCCGCGCGTATGACCGCTTTTCTCCGCAATATAGTCCAGTTTGAAGAGCACGCTCTTGTCCAGATCGGGATAGAAGTAAGGTTTCATCTTCGTATCCTGCAAATCGGCAGCCCAGCGCATGAAGTGATCGACCGCCTTCTGCGGGCGATAGGCATCGTAAATCTTCAGCCGATAGCCCTGAGCCTTCACGTCGTCGCTCACAGCCTTCAGTGCCTCAGCAGCCTTCTTCGTCAGCAGTGCCACAGGCTGTTCATATCCGTCAACACGCGCTCCCACGAAGTTATAGGTAGCATAATAGCGAATCTCCAGAATAGCATCGGGCACTGCCTCTGCCAGGTTCACAAACTGACTGGTGTCGTCGGTAGCACTCACGGTTGCCTTATCGTCGTCGTGATGGCTTTTCAGCATCAAGCCTCCGAACATCAACCCAGTTGCCAGCAGAGCAACCAAACAAATCATCAAAAGTCTTTTCATTCCGTTCTATAATTGAATTTACTGGGAGTATTCTCTCTCGGTTTTTGTTTATATACTGTTTATCACATAGTGCTCTTATTCCGTAGCATCGACCCAACAGAGGAGGCCTACGAGGGCGGCATTCCAGTTGATGGCTATCTCATTGGAAGCGTAGGAATCGGCATGATCGACGTAAGACTCATCAGGCAGACTGGAGGGATAGACCAGATTGCTGCCCTTGTCTTGCTGACCAGGATTGGGACCGCCTACCAACATGCCGGGGAAGGGGGCATCAATGCCGTCGGCAGCGGAGGGACGGTGGTGGGGATGCATGGGACTCTTCTGTCCAAAGCCGGTGACGTAGCAATAGCCGAGGGCATTACGACCCAACAGGCAATCGATGTTCTCAAGGGCATAGCGGCGATACTTGCCCTTTGCCACATACTGATCGGCAAAGAGCAGGGCGATGCCCATGCCACAACAACGCTCGGAGAGATGGCCCCAGCCGAAATCGTGGGCATGATTGCCATAAGGAGCCTGGAAACACGACTGGTCGGTATCCTTGACGTAAGCGTCGCAACACGCCTGCAGGGCTTGGCGCACTTTATCGGCTTGAACAGCGTCGCCAGCCGACAGCCACGACAACATGCCCAGTCCGCTGACATTGCCCCAGGAGGGCACGAGGAAATCGGAAGGCATCAGGCGGAGGGCATCCTGCTTATAGACGGTTTTGCCCGTGAGCTTATAGAGTTCAGTAGCAGCCCAGAAACGCTCGTCGGTGGCATTGCCGTCGCCATACTCGCCCGTATTGACAGCAGGCTGGAACTGCTTGTTCATGTCGCCCTGACGATAGAACGCATCAGGATGAACGAGCGCCCAGAGATAGGCACGCTCGGCAGCCTCGGCAGCCTTGGCAGAGAAGTCGGGATAGTCGGCATTGCCCTTCATGAGGCGCGCCATCTGTGCCATGACAGCAGCGAAATCGAGTGTGGCAGTAACGCTCTTTGCCACCACATAGCGCGGCTGATGACAGTCTTTCGGCATGACGAAACCTTCGAAATTGGGAGTGGTCAGCTTATGATAGACACCGCCGTCGTCAGGATCCTGCATGGTGAGGAGCCACAGCATGTTGAACATCATCTCGTCGAGGAAATCGGCTGTCTGGTTCTTACTCTCAGGAATATTCGTCTGAAGACGGTCGAAATAGGCTTTATTCTCCTCATAGACACCCAGCATCAGACCGATGGAGAAGGCGGAATTGACTACATATTTATTATAGTCGCCGGCATCGTACCAACCCAGGGGCGAACTGATGACGGTGCCCTCAGGACGCGACTCAGAGGCTGCTGAGGGGTGTACGAGCACCTGCGTATCGGCATGGCCCAGCGGACGGGCATACGGACCGGCATACTGCGACTCGATGGGGACACCCGAACGAATGAGGTAGAAGAGTTTGAGCGAGGCAACGGAAATGTCGTGCAAGGCATGACGGGCGATGCGCAGCGGCGCCTTGGCACCAGCCACACAGACCTCGTAGTCGCCCTCCTTCTTCAGGTCGGAGATATCGACCACGTAGCGCGTCTTATCGCCCCAGGGCGACTGCGCCTGACGGATGTTGCGGGGCTTGAGCACGGTCTTGCCCTGAAGGTTCTTCACTTGTATCTTCCCAGCGGGATTGATACCCTCGATAACCACTACTTTCTCTTCGTTAGGGAAATAACCCACCTGATTGAGACGGATGGCGACGTCGCTCTTAGCCGAGGCGCACGCCACCAATGCCAAGGCGGCACTTGACAATAACAGTTTCTTGACCATATCTTTTCCGATGTTAAAATCCTTAACCTTTATTCGACTTATTCTTAAAGATGATCACTCCAAGAACTACCAGTACGACGACTGCGATAATGTGTAACAAGTCCATAATCCGATTGTTTTGACGTTAGTAACAAAAAAATATGTCGCAAATGTACGAATTATCTGCGACATATCCAATCTTTTCACCTAAAAAATCGTTAATCCATAGGCGGCATCTCCGGACGGGGACCGCGGGGGCCACCATGTCCGCGACGGCCTGGACGACCATGATGCTTGCGCATTTGCTTGTATTTCTTATACTGCTCGTCGTTGAGAATCTTCTTCAGTTTGGCGTCGTACTCCTTGTCGAGTTCTGCCAGCTGTGTCTTCTGTGCATCGGTGAGCGAGAGTTCCTTCGCCATGCGGTCGGCGGGGTCCTGCTTCTTCATCTCGCACTTGTCGCACTTCTTACCGTCACACTTGGTGTTGTTGTCCTGAGCCTGAGCCATTGTCATCGACAAGAGGGCTACCATTGTTAAAATAAACTTTTTCATTGTCTTCAAATTTGTTATTGTTAAACTTAATTGTTTCTTGACCGAAGTCACCTTTTTGACGCTACAAAGGTAAGAAAAGTTTAAGCGCGGAGAAAGTACTTTCAGCCAACTGGCAAAAATATTCAGCGAATCGGCAGGAATTATTTGCATATCCGAAATAAATTTCGTAATTTCGCATCCGAATTATGAAGAGAAACTACATTATATCAGGTATGGCAGCCTTGCTGCTGACGGCTTGCGGCGGCGGTGAGGGAGGCGGATTCTTCTCCAGTAACAGTTTCGACATGGACGAGGCGAAGGCTGAGAAGGTGGTGAGCATCAGCGACGAAGAGAATGCTCCGAAGTGCAGCATCAGTCTGCAGGTGAAATATGTAAAGGGCGACGACGAGCGTGCCCACAACATTAACAATGCCATCCAGCAGCGGCTGTTCATGTTCGACAGCCTGAAGATGCAGCAGGCGGTTGATTCGTTTGCCCATTTCTACACCTCAGAATACAAGAAGAACATGGCCCCACTCTACCATGAAGACCGTGGCGACGAACTGAAGCGGGCGTGGTATGAATACACCTACGAAGTGACGACCGACACACGCGAGGGGAAGGACGACTGTCTAGTATATATCATCGACCTGGATATGTATGAAGGCGGCGCACACGGCATCCGCCAACAACTGGTGATGAACTTCGACGCCAAAACAGGACGGCAGATAACCTACGACGATCTCTTCGCACAGGGCTACAGCTACCGCCTGCGCGAAATGCTACTGGACGAGCTGAAGCGGCAGACGGAGACCAACTCGCTGGACGAACTGCACGCCAAGGACTATCTGCTGACGATGGACATCTACGCGCCTCAGAACTTCATTCTGGGCGACGACGAAATCACATTTATCTATAACCCCTACGAGATAGCCCCCTATGCCAAAGGCAACACGGAACTGACGCTGAGCTACGGGAAGCTGAAGGAAATCATGAAGTGACATGGAAGCAATACTGAAATACTTTAAACTGACAGCCGAACAGCAGAGGCAGGTGGAGATGCTCGAAGCGCTCTATCGCGAGTGGAACGCGAAAATCAACGTGATATCGCGCAAAGACATCGACAACCTCTATGAACACCACGTGCTGCACTCGATGGCGATTGCCAAACTGATACAATTCACGCCCGGAACCAGGATTCTGGACTTCGGGACGGGAGGCGGTTTCCCCGGCATCCCGCTGGCCATCCTGTTTCCCGACTGCGACTTCAAACTGATTGACGGGACGGGAAAGAAGATTCGCGTGGCGCAGGAGGTTTGCCAAGCTATAGGACTCAAGAACTGCCACCCCACCCAGCTGCGCGGCGAGGAGGAGAAAGGCAAATTCGACTTCGTGGTGAGCCGTGCCGTGATGCCCCTGCCCGACCTGGTGAAAATCGTGCGCAAGAACATGGCTGCCAAACAGCATAACGCGCTGCCCAACGGCATCATCTGTCTGAAGGGGGGACAGCTGGAGGAGGAGACGCGCCCCTTCAGGAATATCGTAGAAATAAACCCCATCAGCCAATTCTTCGAAGAGGAATGGTTCAAGGAGAAAAACATCATCTATCTGCCATGCTGACCGTCAAGCGATTTATGTGCAATATGTTGCAGGAAAACTGCTACATTGTGAGCGACGAAACCAAGGAGTGCGTCGTCATCGACTGCGGCGCCGCCTATCAGGAGGAACGAGGCGCCATCAGCCACTATATCAAGAACGAAGGGCTGAAGCCCGTACACCTGTTGGCGACCCACGGACACCTAGACCACAACTGGGGCAACATAGCCCTGTACGACGAGTTCAGGCTGAAGGTGGAGGCACGGGCGGAGGACGCTTTCCTGATAGAACATCTGGGAAAACAGGCCCGCGAGATGTTCGGTTTCGACCTCGGCGAGGAGGAAGCGCCCGTCGGGCATTACTTCAGCGAGGGCGAGGCGGTGAGCTTCGGCACGCACCGACTGCAAATCATCCACACGCCTGGGCACACCCCTGGCGGATGCTGCTACTACTGCGAGGAAGAGAAGGTGATGTTCTCGGGCGACACCCTGTTCCGCATGAGCATCGGACGCACCGACTTCGAGGGCAGCAGCTGGACGCAAATGGCGGAGAGTCTGCACCAATTGGCAAAACTCCCCGCCGATACGACCATCTATAGCGGACACGGACCGCAGAGCACGATAGCCGACGAACTGCGCTTCAATCCTTATATGCGCTGATGCGAATCCAGTCGGCATCCACCCAGCCTTTGTCGGCCTTGGCATCGGTCTCGGCTGCCACGTAACCGAACTTGGCACCTATCCAGCGGCCTTCCTTCATCCGGAAGAGTGAACCGCAATCCTTGAATTTACGGCCATCCTGACTCCAGGAGAACTGCACCTGCGAATCCTTCACGCGGAGGCGCAAATAGATATCCTCGTGTATTCCGGGCTTATAGTCTATCCGGTCTTCGGCGGTAGGCTTGAGCGTGGCGATGAGCTGCTCGGTCTGCGGTTTTCCCTTGTCGGCAGACTTGCAGGTGAGTTGCAGCAACTGGAATTCGCGCCCCACCCGCTTGACGACGAGCGCACTGTAGTCAAGCCCCATCATGATGAGCCCGCCCATCTGCCCCTCAGCCTTAGCCGTCATGCGCAGCTTGGTGGTGACGCAGAAGGCATCGGCTGGCGTCTTCTGCAACAGCATATTGGGCACCATGAAGAGATTCTTGGCATCGGCATCGAGCTTGTGCGTATAGATGCGCATGGTGCCGAAGGCGGTAGGCATGCCGAAGAACTGATGATAATTGGCATGCCACTGCCACTGAAGCCCCAGCCGCGGCTGGTTGAACTCGTCGTCCTCGACGGGATTGACGACGGGGGAAGGATGGGCCGTCTTCGGTTTTCTATAAACGGTGACGGGCTCGCCTTTCTTTCCCATGACGGGCCAACCCGAAGACCAATCGACCGGATTGAGGTGAACGACGCGGCCGTAGGCTTCCTTGTCCTGGAAATGCAGGAACCAGTCTTCGCCGTATTTCGTATGAATCCATCCGCCCTGGTGCGGGCCGTTGATATTCGTAGCGCCCTGCTGGAGCACTATCTTATGCTCGTAGGGACCGTAAGGCGACTTGGCGCGCATCGCCAACTGGAAACCGGTAGGCACGCCGCCCGCAGGACACATAATCCAATACCAGCCGTCGCGCTTGTAGAACTTCGGCCCCTCGCAAGTGCGGTTCTCGGTGCCATTGCCGTCGAAAACGATAACGGGGTCGGAAATGGCTTTCGTGCCTTCCTTATTTAACTCACGCACACATAGCACAGAGGCAAACTTGGAGCGCGAATTAGCCCACCCGTTGACCAGATAGCAACGGCCGTCGTCGTCCCAAAGCGGTGTCGTATCGATAATTCCCTTACCCTTGATGACGCATACGGGAGCCTCCCATTCGCCGGCAGGGTCTTTCGTCTTCACCATATAGCAGCCGAAATCGGGGTCGCCCCAATAAATGTAGTATTCGCCGTCGTGGTAGCGGATAGAAGGTGCCCAGACGCCTTCACCGTGACGGGGCTGACTGAAATGCTTCACGAGGGCATCGTCGCCCGTGTAGAGCTCCTTGAGGGCATATCCCACAATCTCCCAGTTCACCAGATCCTTGCTGTGAAGGATGGGCAGCCCCGGGGTGCACTGGAACGAGGATGCCGTGAGATAATAGTCTTCACCAGAAGCGCCCACGCACACGTCGGGGTCGCTGTAGTCGGCATTAATCACGGGGTTGGTAAACGTGCCGTCGCCATTGTCGGGCGACCATACTTTTGACTGATACTGGGCTTGCACCGATACCGCCGATAGCAGCCACAGAAGTAGAAAAGTTTTTCTCATAGCTTTTGTATTTTAAGTTTGTAATTGTCAGTGTACTGGATGCGCATCACCTTGAGAATATCGTCGTCGGTTGGAGATAAGGCAAGGGCAACATGGCCCATCGTGCGACGCAAATTAATCTCAACACAGGGATGCAGAAGGAGTGGAGAGTGGAGAGTGGAGAGTGGAGAGTTGGCGCGCACTAACATCATATCTACGCCAAACGGTCCCTGATAGTTGGCTACATCTATATTCGCTATAATTTTATCTTTAACACTATCGAGCAATCGCACTGGGATATAGCGACTTATCATTTCGCGCTTTCTCGACTCGGTAGCCAGGATATTCCCCGTATAGGCACCATTGGTGGTATGAAAAAGCGAAAGTCCCAGATAGCGTACGCCTTCAGCCGTTGCCTCGAACTCCATACCAAAATCTTTCACTTTATCGTAATAGGGTTCGACCATCACCCCACCCTGACTGCCTAACAGATTGCGGAGCCAGCCTCGCTGATGATCATTCAGTTCGCCATTGACGAAACGAAGCCCGCGACCACTGGAGCTCCAGGGAGCTTTCAACACGGCATGAGAATGCGAAACAAGCAATTGCTCAACAGCCTCAAGGGAGTCACAATACCACGACTCACCCACAATGCCATCGCCCTGCAACTGAGGGAGCAGAAGGGAGGATGTCTGACGATGAGACAAGCGGCGGATATCAGCTACCGCCTGCATTGACGGCAGAAGCTGTTCGCTGACACCATGACGCAACAACGACTGGCGCAATGCTGCATCCCACCCCCATACGGAAACACCGCTGATGGAGAGAGAGGCCAGTTGCTGTCGGGTAACCCACTCGACGGGACACTTTCTACCCCTCATAGACCGTCGCCAGGCACGGGCTGCATAGTCGGCATTTTCCACCCATACATAATCGCCCTTTGCAGCCCAGACCGCAGGCAGAAAGCCTAAATCGGCACGCAACTGCCGCCCGGCATGAGGAGCCGTAAAGTTTGATAAGTTGCTGGCTAAAGCAATATCGTGTTCAGGATTAAAAATATGTAATTTGTTCATTTCTGCTGCAAAGTTAATCATTTTATCTTCAAAACATTTGTATATTTCAAAAAATATCTATAATTTTGTCCCACTAATCAATTAATAAGAATACAAAAACATGAACCCAGTCAAGATACTCAGCGTGGACGACGAGATGGATCTCGAATTGCTTTTGACGCAGTATTTCAGAAGGAAAATCCGTAAAGGCGAATATGAATTCTTCTTTGCCCACAACGGATTGGAGGCGCTCACCGTCCTATTAAAAGAAAAAGACATCAACATCATTCTGTCGGACATCAACATGCCCGAAATGGACGGACTGACGTTGCTGACCAAAATCAACGAGATGCACAACCCTGCCTTGAAATGTATCATGGTGAGCGCCTATGGCGATATGGGGAACATCCGTTCGGCGATGAACAACGGAGCCTTCGATTTTGCCACCAAGCCCATAGACCTGGATGACCTGAGTGTCACCATCGAAAAGGCTATTGAACAGATAGAATATATCAATAAGGCACAGGAAGAGCACTCGCAACTGGAGTCGCTGAAGACCGACCTGGCTGTGGCCCGCGAAATACAGCAGGCCATTCTGCCACGCGTCTTCCCACCCTTCCCAGAGAACGAGAATGAGTTAGACTTGGCGGCACTGATGACACCTGCCAAAGATGTGGGCGGCGATTTCTATGATTTCTTCCGCATTGACCAGAATCGCATCGGTATTGTGATGGCTGACGTCAGCGGTAAGGGTATTCCTGCGGCGATATTCATGGCTGTAAGCCGTACGCTGATTCGCACGGTAGGACTACAAAACTATGCTCCAGGCAA
>OCVV012875553.1_pt1 | contig 21749 bp, 15 predicted proteins | sample 1539721 | NCBI WGS metagenome assembly OCVV01 (sample SAMN02144230, study PRJEB22623) | gut metagenome | biome: sheep rumen | host: Ovis aries | place: New Zealand
TCCTCCCAGTCAGAGGTACCAGCAATGAGGAAGTTGCCTTCAGTGGTGTACCATGTTTCCACGGTAGCCGTTTCTGGAGGAGTCACCATCCCGTCAGCAGTAGCTGGTGGTACATTGGCAGCAGGCTGCAAGCGGCGTGAGATGCCTTTCACCTTTGCCATCATCGTACTTGGGCTTTGAATCGAGCCTTGCAACTGACGCAGATTCTTGCCCTTTTGTGCGAAAGCCGTAACGCTCAAGAGAGCGAACAGCAGAGAAAGAAGAGTAAATCTTTTCATAAGCATTGTTGTTAATAATATAATAAATGTATGAGTCTAAGGTCCTCTCCGACTCCCCCAAGTGGGATAGAATCCATCCGGATGGCTTCTCCTCCCCCTCGGGGAGGCTGGGAGAGGCTATTGACTTCTATTATTTGCAATTGAAAGGCAAATATAGATATTTCTTACGAAACCGCCAAATAATCCGCATATTTGTTTTATTTTGATAGCAACAGAGGCGAAAACGAAACACGCAGCTTCACTCTTCGCAAACCATCCTTTTGACTTTACTGAACAGCCGAGTCTTCGTCGTAATTCAAGCGAGCCCTCGTTTGAGTCACAACGAGCCCTCGCTTGAACGATAACGAGCCCTCGGTCATTTAGTAGAACCCCAAAAACAATTCAGTCAAGGAGAAAGGAAAGAAGAATGAAGAATAAAGAACGAAGAATAAAGAATGAAGAATGAAGAATATAATGAAGAATTAAGAATGAAGAAACGACTTTGCCCGCGAACTCTGGCTCATCGACCGCCACACCAAGGAACGCATACTCCTGACGGCGGGGCACAAGACCACAGCTCGCGACCACGTTCACCCGACATTCAAGCCCGATGGCACAGAGATAGAAATCCAGTCGGCAATGCTTAGCGACGACGGACGCTCCATGAACATCTGCATCGTGCGACTGCCGCAACATCTTATTGATAAATATAAACGTGAAAAGTGAAAAAAGGAGACCCACCCCAACCCTCCCTGTGAGGGAGGGAGTGAAAAGTGAAAAACGAAAAGTGAAAAATTCACAAACAAACCGGACGGCATTTTTCAGTCAACAAATTATCACAAATTATCTCAAAAAACTTATTTGAATTTGTGCCTTATTTGTGTTCATTTGTTGACAAAGAAAATTCGTTGACTCACTTTTCACTTTCAAGCCCCAGCCCCTCCCAACCTCCCCAAGGGGAGGAGAAGCCGTCCGGATGGTTATTCACTCCCCTTAGGGGAGCTGGAGGGGGCTGAGTAGAGCAGCCGCCACGAGTCGAGCACCGTCCAGTCGGCATCAATCAGCACATCCTTTCTCACACCAATCTTCAGCGAGCCATTCTCCACAGCAATCATCACACTATTGTCGAGATAGTAGCCAGCCTCCTGCCACGTCACAAACTGAACCATTGAGTTAGGCACCTGCAAATCACCATCCACCGTCACCCCAGGAATCGTGTCCGTTGCACCCGAGGACAACGAAGGCAGACTACAGCTGAAGGACGAAGCACCCGAAGCAGCATAGAGCTTGGCATGGCGCACCGACACATCGTCTTTCGTAGCCCAGTCGTTAGCGAAACTGCCAGCGCGGTAAAGTCCGTTGACCAGCACCTTGTAGATGCCATTAGGCAGACCCTCAATCGTTTGGTAAGTGTAGTAAACCATGTTGAAACGCTCGGCACACTCAGCCGTAGCACCACCAGCACCAAAGCTAGAACCACCCCATCCACCGAATTGAATGCCATCGAAATTCGGATTCACAATCCTGCTGGTCATATCGACAGGATAATCAACCGACGGAGTTGTTGTATCAGCGTAAGAAGCCATGCTCACAAAAGCTGACACCAGTAAAAAAGATAATCTTTTCATTGTGATATTTTTTTAGAGTTTAGAGATAAGTTAAAAGTTAATAGTTAAAAGTTAAAAGACCATCTGGATAGCCAATTTCAACTATTAACTTTTAATTTTTAACTTACTTCGTCCTTCACATTCCCCTTGTAGAAGAAATGGTAAAGACCCCTGTCGTCGATGACAATGTCACCGTCGATAGCACCGTAGGCAGCACTGAACATCAGCCGCGGCTCCTGCTCAAAGCCCCTGAAGTCAGCCGTAGCGTAAGCACAATAGAAGTCGAGCGTAGAGCGTTGTGGGTTGATACTGTCGGGCTGCTGGGCATCCTTTCGGCAAACCGTGAAATAGACCAGATACTTCCCCACGTTGGGGTCGCAAATCGTTTGCGGAGCCCACACCCACTTCACATCGCCAAACGCCTCGGGATAAGCCTTCGGGAAGTCGATGGCAGAGTGAGACCAGTGAATCAAGTCGTCACTGTGCAGCATGACAATGCCAGGATTGAAACCCCATCCGTTCTTGCGCACATTCATGTCCGTTGCCACCATGAAGAAACCATCGTCCCCCTCCCCTCGCAGGATGTGCGGGTCGCGAATGCCACCCGTATTGCTAATCGTGTCGCTGGCAATGACAGGACTGTTCCCGTTCAACGCCTTCCAGTGCAGGGCATCCTCACTCACGGCAAAGCGCAGTTCCTCCTGCCGTTCGCCCCGTCCCTCGAAATAAGCAAAGAGATAAGCTGAAGTGTTCAGCCCGTCAGCCCCTGCCGCACCCTTCTCCTCAGCATCAGGAACAAAGTATTGCGAATCGTGACGAAGATTGCAAGGCAAGATGCAACCATCCTCATCATAGCGCAACTCTTCCACACCCACGCAGCTGCTCGCACCCGTATCCTCTCGGAGCGTGGCATCGTGCGTGAACAGCCATGTCTTACGTCAGTTCGGTATAAGGAGTCGCTTCGCGAGTTATCGAGTTTACTCGCTTTGCTCGCAAAGAACCTTTTAGCTCGGCGTAGCCAAATCTCACAAATCTTCTCAAATCTTACAAATATAAATGAGATTTTGAGAGACTTTGAATAGAGTTAGATTTGGCTACGCCGAGCTAAAGGTTCTGCCTCGTAGAGGCACTACAAAAGAACATATTATGTTATATCGAACTCACGTATTCGTGAATTTGCTATAGCTCGTCCTGCTGCCAACGAAAGTGCTGATGGTTCCCACCACCGTCAGGTTCTTGCCACTGAACTGCAAGTTGCCGAGCGCATTCGTCTCCGTGATTCCGCTGTGCAAAGTCCCACCGCTCGAAATCGTCGTCGTGCTGTTCGTGAGCACACCCTTGCCGCTCAGCGTAGCACCCTTCGCCACCGTCAGCGCACCTGTGCCCAACATCCCCTCCGCGTCGTTGCTGTTCAGCAAAGCGGTTGAGCCACAGCCGACTGTTGCGGAGCGAGCCGTCGAAGTTGAGCACGCCAGCCCACACGTTGGTCTCGCCGGTATAGGTCATGTCGGCTTTCGGCAGCGTCAGGATGCCATCGCCCTGCTTCACCACGCGGGTGTTGCCAGTCAGGACACCGCCAGTGACCACACATTTATAATAGGTGGTCACGGGTTCAGGTCTCGCCGTCTGGTTGCTGCCAGCCTGTCCCTGCGTCCAGCTCGGAATGTTGAACGTCACCATGTTAGGCGATGCACCGTTGGCAATGCTCACGTAGCATCCTCGTCGGGAGCCACTAACAGATGGTCGTCGGTAGTAGTAATCTGACCGCCGTTGGCAACCATTGTCCTGTCCGTATTGATGAGTGGAGGCGGAGCCTGCGTGATGCCTTCCAGTTCTCCGAGGAAGAAACTCGTGTGCGCTGGCTGGTTGTAACCCATGCATTGCCACATCATGCCCTGATGGTACTGGTGGTCGTGCCACAGCGTAGGAATACGATACTCAGTGGGAATGGTTGTTGGATAAATGCGTAACTCAGTGTTGTCGCCAGCACGCAGCACCAGTTCCTCGCGCCAGTCGCCCATGATGTCGCCCGAGAAACAAGGCTGGTTCTTCGTCCAGTTGTTCATCTTGCAGCCGTAGCTGGTGAAGATGCGACCTCTGCCACTTTTCAAAACGATACACTCACGCTCAATGCCCGAAGGAGTATATTCAATGCCTGCCCAACGAGTGTCAACCGTCATGTTGCCAATCTCGTAGGTAGAGCCATCAGGATAATGAATAACCGTGCCGTCAGCAGCACGGAAGAGCACCTCAGCTTTTCCGTCCATGTCCCAGTCGAACGTCACCACATCCCATTGCTCGTCGGGACCACCTATCATATTAGGACCCATGTCAATCCACCACAGCTGATTGCCCTCCATGTCGTAGCAATCAACATGGTGGTACATGATTTTCTGCGCAGGGTCACCAGCCGCATCGCAAGGGCGCTTCACAATGAACTCCATCTTGCCGTCGCCCGTGAGGTCAGCCACCGACACGTCGTTCAGCGCATAGTGCGACGAGGCATCTTTCCCGTTCCTGTCGTATGCAGGTTTCACAGGGATGGACCAGTAAGGATTGTTGGCACCGTCGATGTGTTCCCACCTCTTCACTGGGGCGCACTTCTCCTGCTCCACACCGCGCACCACGGCTGCCACCTCATACACGCTGTTGGCATTGCCACTGGTGTGCGCATAATTGCTGGCAGTCAGTCCGCTTTGCAACAACGACCCGACGTAGCCACCAAGCCACGGTCCAGCTTGTCCATAAAACGCTGTGCATTCACACTGAGGCAGCTCACGCAGAGCAATAGCCAGAACAGTTTCATACGTTTCATAAGTCTAAGAATTTAGAGATTGTTCGATTAGTATGTATCATTTGAATCTTTTTCTTTTCCACACACCTTGTTGACCACGGGTTTCCTCCAAACTGTTGGATTCGTGCCGCAAAATTAAGAATAGGACAAGGAATCAAAAAATACCGCCGTTGACAACGAGGTCAACAGCGGTGTTTTGGGTTCAAAGTTACATTTGTACCCCTATCTTGTTACATTTATTCCCCTATTTATGGATATTTAAGATGCCTAATTCCAAAAATTCGCCTCAACAACAATCAAGAAAACGATAACGAAAACCGACACTCGGATGGAAAGACAAGGGGAAAATAATACATCAGTTCGGGGAAAGGGAATTGTCTGAAGCGCAAAGGGGAATTGACCGAAATGACCATTTGATGGGCTTGCTCCAAGATAAAGTTTCAACTGAATGACCGAGGGCTCGTTATCAAACAAGCGAGCCCTCGGCGTGGCTCAAACGAGGGCTCGCTTGAATCACGACGAGGGCTCGGCTGTTTAGTACAGTCGAAAGAACGGTTGGCTAAGGCTTAAAGAAACGTGGTGTTAGTTTTCGTTGTCTGCGCTGAGGTTTGCCAATGGGTTTTCCGCTGTGTATTCTTTTGGGGAAACTCCAAACTTGTCTCGGAACAGACGGGGAAAATACTTAGGCGTTGCAAATCCTACTTTTGTTGCAACGTCTGTGATGGAAGCGTCAGGTTGTGCAATGAGCAGTTGGTCGAGCACTTTCTTGTCTTCGCCTACGATGTCGTGGAGGGGGAAGGGTTGCAGGCTTGCGTCTGCTTCCACGCGGTAGGCGTAGAGGTTGTCCATGGTGGTTGCCCAAAGGAGTCCGTGCTTGCTGTCGCGCAGGAGGCTGAGTCCTCGCCTATGTGCTCCGTCACCGAGGGTGGCGGGTTGGAGGGTGGCTTGGCATGAATCGCCATTGATGGTCATCCGCACGATGCCTTCGTTGCTGGTCAGCACCCAGTAGCAGTGGTGTTCTCGGTCTTCGTAAGACCCTCCCCAACCCAAGACCCCTCCAGCTCCCCTGTGAGGGGAGAGAATCACCAACAGGGTGACTACCCCCTCCCTCACAGGGAGGGTTGGGGAGGGTCTATCGTTGGGAGGGTCTATCGTTGGAAGGTCTTCTGCTGGGTCTTTTCATTCCAAATAGGTATATCCGTAGAGTCCGGAGCGGTAGGTGGCAAGGAATTCCTTGCCTTCTTCGAGTGTGATTTTTCCTTCTTCGACGGATTGCTTTGCCCAGATTTCGAGGCTTCGCACCATCTTCTTTGGGTTGTACTGCACGTAGCTGAGCACATCGGCTACGGTTTCGCCATCGACGACTTTGTTGATGCGGTAGGAGTTGTTGTCAACGGTGATGTGTACGGCATTGACGTCGCCGAAGAGGTTGTGCATGTCGCCGAGGATTTCCTGGTAGGCTCCTACGAGGAATACGCCGATGTAGTATGGTTCTTTGTCTTTCTTGCGGTGGAGGGGTAGGATGTGGGAGACGGTCTGGTGGGTGACGAAGTTGGTGATTTTTCCGTCGGAGTCGCAGGTGATGTCTTGCAGGGTTCCGTTGTGGTCGGGTTTTTCGTCGAGCCGGTGGATGGGCATGATGGGGAAGAGCTGATCGATGGCCCAGGCATCGGGGAGGGAATGGAAGATGGAGAAGTTGCAGAAGTATTTGTCTGCCAGCAGCTTGTCGAGGGTTCGGAATTCTTCGGGTGCGTGCTTCATGGTGTGGGCGAGTGCGTTGATTTCGTGTGCCACTGCCCAGTACATACGTTCTACTTCGGCTCGTGTGCGGAGGTCGAGGAGTCCGTGTGCGAAGAGGTCGAGTGCTTCTTCTCGTATTTGCTGTGCGTCGTGCCAGTCTTCGAGCATGGAGCGTGTGGAGAGGTTGTCCCAGATGTCGTAGAGGTCTTTGGCGAGCTGGTGGTCTCCTTCTTTGATTTCGAATTCTTCGGGCATGACGGGCAGTTCGGCTGTGCCAAGGACTTCCATGATGAGGACGGCGTGGTGGGCTGCGAGTGATCGTCCTCCTTCGGTGATGAGGTTGGGCTGTGGGATGTTGTGGGCTTTTGCCACTTCTACGAAGGTATAGACGCAGTTGTTGACGTACTCTTGGATGGAGTAGTTGACGCTGCTCTCGGAGTTGGAGCTGCGGGAGCCGTCGTAGTCCACGCCGAGTCCGCCTCCACAGTCGATGAACTCGACGTTGTAGCCCATCTTGCAGAGCTGGACGTAGAATTGCGATGCTTCGCGGAGTGCGTTCTGTATGCGTCGTATCTTGGTGATTTGGCTGCCGATGTGGAAGTGTATGAGCTTGAGGCAGTCTTTCATTCCGTTCTGGTTGATGTAGTCGAGTGCTGTGAGGAATTCGCCGCAGGTGAGTCCGAACTTGCTGGCGTCGCCTCCGCTTTCTTCCCATTTTCCGCTGCCTGACGCTGCGAGCTTGATGCGTATGCCGATGTTGGGCCGCACGTTGAGGTGCTTGGCTATCTTGGTGATGGTTTCGAGCTCGTTGAGTTTTTCCACGACGATGAAGACGCGCTTTCCCATCTTCTGTGCGAGGAGTGCGAGCTCGATGTAGCTCTGGTCTTTGTAGCCGTTGCAGATGATGAGTGAGTCGCTCTCCATGTTCATGGCCAGGACGGCATGGAGTTCGGGCTTGGAGCCTGCTTCGAGTCCGAGGTTGTATTTCTTGCCGTGGCTGATGACTTCTTCTACGACGGGGCTGATTTGGTTGACCTTGATGGGGTAGATGATGAAGTTCTCGGCTGTGTAGCCGTATTCTTCGGATGCGTTCTTGAAGCAGGTTGCTGTCTTCTCGATGCGGTTGTCGATGATGTCGGGGAATCGTACGAGCACGGGTGCTGCTACGTCGCGGAGGGAGAGGTCGTCCATCACTTCTTTTAGGTCAACTTCGACTCCGTCTTTCCTTGGGGTGGCAACGACGTGCCCCTTGTCGTTGATGTGGAAATAGTTCACGCCCCAGCCGCCGATGCTGTAGAGTTCGCTGGAGTCTTCTATGCGCCATTTTCTCATAACAAACTTCGATAAATTAAAAATTAAAAAGTAAAAAGCTTGGTAAATTAAAAATTAAAAAGTAAAAATTGGCTATCCAGTTGCTCTTTTAATTTTTAACTTTTAATTTTTAATTTCCAAAGATTTTTCACTTACCAAATTTCTTGGCAAATCTGATTCACGTATTGGTTGATGAGTTCCTTGCGTTCGAGCACTTCTATCTGGATGGTGTGCTTGGCTTTCTGGTAGAAAGGCTCGCGTATGGCGAGGGTTTCCTTGATGTAGTCGCGAAGCTCGTCGGGTGTCTTGCCTTGTATGAGGGGACGTTGCGACTTTGCCATGAGCAGATGGGTGCGGAGCACTTCGGGGTCTGCTTTCAGATAGACTGTTTGGGCAAGTGAATTCATGTAGTCGATGTTGTCGAAGAAACAGGGTGTTCCTCCTCCGCAGGAAATGACGACGTCTTCAAACTCTGTCACTTCGTGGAGCATGTTGCGTTCGAGTTCTCGGAATCCGGCTTCGCCTTTTTCTGCGAATATCTGTGGTATCTTCATGCGGTAGCGATTCTCCACATACCAGTCGAGGTCGAAAAACTCAAGTCCTGTCTTCCGAGCCAGTGCCTTGCCAATTGTGGTCTTTCCGGCACCCATATATCCAATGAGTATGATTCTATGCAAGGGGAAAGGGGGGATTAGAAGTGAAGGACCCTCCCCCAGCCCAAGACCCCTCCAGCCCCTCCCAACCTCCCCAAGGGGAGGAGAAGCCATCCGGATGGTTATTCACTCCCCCTTGGGGGAGCTGGAGGGGGCTGGAGGGCTGGGGTGGGTCCTAATTTATTTTCTTTTCTTCTTGGTCAATTTAGGTTTGGCTGCCTCTTTCTCAACGATTTCGAGACATTGCTCATAGCTGAGTTCGGTCGGTTCCTTCACGGTCTTGGGCAGGCGGTAGTTGGAGCCTTTGTACACGATGTAAGGTCCGTAGCGGCCATTGAGGATTTGCATCTCGGCATCTTCTTCGAAGCTCTTCAGATGCTTGGCTGCTTCTGCCTTCTTGCGCTCTTCGATGAGCTCAATGGCATCTGCCAGCTGCATCGTCATAGGGTCGATGTCTTTGGGAATCGAAACGTATTGCTTGTTGTGCTGCACGTATGGACCAAAGCGCCCTGTTCCGATGCTCACGGACTCTCCTTCGTAGCTACCCAGTTCGCGAGGGAGCTTGAAGAGTTCGAGGGCTTCTTCGAGGGTGATGGTCTGAAGGCTCTGTCCCTGGCTCAACTGTGCGAAGCGAGGTTTCTCGTCGTCGCTTGCAGAACCTATCTGCACCACTGGGCCGAAGCGTCCAATCTTCACGCTCACTTCCTTTCCGCTCTTTGGGTCGTGACCCAACACGCGCTCTCCTGCCTTGTGCTCGCTGCGCTCCTGAAGCACTTTCTCGCACTGCGGCTCGAATTTCTCGTAGAAGTCTGCCATCGCCTGCTGCCAGTTCTCCTTGCCCTCGGCTATCTCGTCGAATTCTTTCTCCACGTCTGCCGTGAAGTTGATGTTGACAATGTTCTCGAAGTTGGCAACGAGGAAGTCGTTCACCACGGTACCCGTGTCGGTTGGCAGCAGCTTACCTTTTTCATTGCCTACCACTTCGCTCTTTTCGCTTTCCTTGATGTCCTTGCCTGCCTTCAGCGTGAGCAACTTGAAGACGCGCTTCTCTCCCTTCTTGTCTCCCTTCTGCACGTATTCGCGCTGCTGGATGGTGGAAATGGTTGGCGCGTAGGTGGAAGGACGACCAATGCCCAATTCTTCCAGTTTCTTCACAAGCGAAGCCTCCGTGTAGCGGAGAGGACACTGCGAGAAGCGTTCCGTGGCTTGGATTTCCTTGTAGTTCAACAGCTGGCCTTCTGTCAGCTTTTCGTCTATCGTCGTCGTTTCATTCTCCTCCACGTTTTCGTCATCGTGCGACTCGCGATACACACGGAGGAAACCGTCGAAGGTGACAATCTCTGCCGTTGCCACGAAGTTGGCATCCGACTTCTCCTTGCCGTCCGCAGGCTGTATCGTGATGATGGTCTTTTCCAGTTCGGCATCAGCCATCTGCGAGGCAATCGTGCGCTTCCAAATCAGGTCGTAGAGTCTGCGTTCAGGCATCGTGCCCTGAATCTCGTGCTGTTCCATGTCGGTAGGACGGATGGCTTCGTGAGCCTCCTGCGCACCTTTCGAGCGAGTCTGGTACTGGCGGCGCTTAGCATATTTCGAACCCAGTGTGCTCTCGATTTCCTTCTTGCAGGCATTGAGGCACAGCGTGGAGAGGTTCACGGAGTCGGTACGCATATAGGTGATGATACCCGCTTCGTACAGTCGCTGAGCCACCGACATGGTCTGAGCCACGGAGAAGCCCAACTTGCGAGCCGCTTCCTGTTGCAGAGTGGAAGTTGTGAACGGAGGTGCTGGCACGCGCTGCATCGGCTTCTTCGAGATGTCGCTTATCACGAACTGCCTTCCCTGGCACGACTCCAAGAAAGCTCTTGCTTCCTCCTGCGTGGCGAAACGCTGACTGAACTCTGCCTTCAGCTCTGCCTTGTCGGACACGAACACCGCCGTCACCTTGTACGACGATTCCGCCTTGAAGTTCTCCACTTCGCGCTCGCGCTCCACAATCAATCGCACTGCCACCGACTGCACACGTCCTGCCGACAACGCTGGCTTCACCTTGCGCCAAAGCACAGGCGAGAGCTTGAAACCGACGATACGGTCGAGCACACGGCGAGCCTGCTGCGCGTTCACCAAGTTGATGTCGATGTGCCGCGGATGCTTGATAGCCTCCAAGATGGCAGTCTTAGTGATTTCGTGAAACACGATTCGCTTCGTCTGCTCCACGTTCAGTCCCAGCACCTGAGCCAAGTGCCAGGAGATGGCTTCTCCCTCGCGGTCCTCATCGGATGCGAGCCACACAGTGTCTGCTTTGCTGGCTGCCGTTCTCAGCTGTTTCACCAGAACGGCCTTCTCCTCCGGTATCTCATATTGAGGAGTGAAATTGTTGAGGTCCACGCTGAATTCATTCTTCTTGAGGTCACGGATATGTCCATAACTCGAAAGCACCTTGTAGTCTTCACCTAAGAATTTCTCCAATGTCTTTGCTTTGGCGGGAGACTCGACAATAACTAAATTCGTTTGCATATATTTTCTTCCAAGTCAAAAAAAATCTATCTTCACAACATCGGGGATGGCACAAGCCGATGCCCGTCGAAACCCGACTTTTCCTAAAATCGGGCGCAAAGTTATAAAAAAAGCAGATTCAAACCTATTTAATAAGGTAAGAATCTGCATTTTTTTATTTTTTATAGGTTTTACTCGTAAAGCTGATGAAGATTTTGACACAGTTCAAACGCGAGTTCGGGACATGCGAACAGTACAAGAGTTTGTGAGTTTGTGAGTCTAAGGTCAATGGACTAAGGTCTAAGGTCGGAAGCAGCCTTTGACATTTGACTTTTAGCTTTTGACCTTTTGACATTTGACATTCTTCCACATTTCATTTTGATTTCACTTCATCACCGAGCCCTCGTCGTGATTCAAGCGAGCCCTCGTTTGAGCCACGCCGAGCCCTCGCTTGAACGACAACGAGCCCTCGCTTAACTAGTTGAATCGAAATAGCGATTCTGCCCATCCCCTCATGCACTGCACAAAAACCACATTCATTCTGTTTCAGAGTCCCAATCATCCCCATTTTCCAAGATTCATACAGAATGGAGGTGACACAATTCAAGGATTGAAATTCCTTTCGCAAGAGAATAATATTCAATATCAAGGTAGGAGCTTTGTCAAATATTTTTTATCTTTGCACATGTAAATAACCCTAATCATAATAAATGATAACAAACACTTTCTACAACCATCGCTTATGAAAAAAGAAGAAATACAGGCTCTGTTTAAGAGCTATGAAGATGCGGTTTGCATGATTGACGAAACCGAATGCTGGAGTGCGCGTGATTTGTGTACACTTTTTGGTTATCAGCAATGGCGTAATTTTTGTAACGTGATTGACAAAGCAAAAGAGGCTTGTAATAATGCTGGTCAACTTGTCTCCGATCATTTTGCTGACGTCAGCAAAATGATAGACTTAGCAAAAGGTGCTCAACGAGAAGTGGATGACATCATGCTCACCCGCTATGCCTGCTATCTGGTTGCACAGAATGGTGACCCAAGAAAACCACAGATTGCATTTGCTCAAACTTATTTCGCAGTTCAAACTCGTCGGGCAGAGTTGATAGAACAACGATTATTGGAGGTTGAGCGAGTGAAGGCACGTGCTAAGTTGCAAGAGACAGAGCGGAAACTTTCAGGCATCCTGTATGAGCGTGGAGTCAATGACCATACTTTTGCCGTTATTCGCTCCAAAGGAGATCAGGCACTCTTCCGTTTGAGCACAAACATGATGAAGCACAAGTTGGGAATGTCTCAAAGCCGTCCTCTTGCCGATTTTCTCCCCACCATCAGCATCAAAGCAAAGGACTTTGCAGCGGAAATGACCAGCGTCAATGTGCAAACCAAAGACCTTCATGGCGAAGCATCCATCACGCAGGAGCATATTGACAATAATGCCGCCGTTCGTAAGATGCTCACCGAGCGTGGCATTATCCCAGAGAATCTTCCACCTGCTGAAGATATTAAAAAGGTAGAACGCCGTTTGGCAAGCGAAGAGAAGAAGATGTTGAAGAATAAAAAGAAATGATGAACACCAAATCAACATCCATCTCATAAAAAAACTGCAACCGCGGCTTCCGTAGTTGCAGTATTTTTAAACCGCATCTTGACTCTGCCGTGAGAGTCGAGATGCGGTTTCTTAGTGATTGCTGTCCGTCGGAGGACGATGGGCAGCCATGAGGATGACAGGAGGATTATTCCTTGTTTTCAGCAGGCTTGATTGGGCTGGTCATACCAACGACGAGCTTGTTGCCACTCTTGAAAATCTGACGGGCAGTTTCCTGGATGTCGGCAGCGGTAATCTTGTCAACTGCTGCGTCGTAGCCATCGACGAAGTTCTTGCCCTGGCGACTGATGTTAATCATCTGGCTCATCCAGTAGCTGTTCTTCTTCAGGTTCTCGGCATGGCTGCGGTGCATGTATTCCTTCACCTTTTGCAGTTCTTCTGCCTTTGGACCGTTTGCAACCATATCGTCGATGCCCTTGTAGATGATTTCTGTCATCTTGACACGCTTATCTGGAGCAGTAGGCAACTGAATCTGAACCATTCCCATTTCTTCTGGATAGTCGGAAGTGACGCCGTTCACAGGGATGGTGTAAGCACCGCCTTCGTCTTCACGAACGGTCTCGGTGTAGAGTGCGGTCATGAGCTGACCAAGCATATCAACCTTGAGGACATTGTCGAGGTTCTCTTTCATGAGTGCATGATACAGGAATACACAAATGGCATTTGGCGTTTCGAGTTCCTTCTCGAACACGTTTTCCTTAACGCCCTTGTTGAGCAGCATGTCGCTTGGCTTATATTTCTCTGAGCCTTTCTTCGTAGGGAGTGAACCGAGGTACTTCTCGAAGAGAGGAGTAGCGGTTTCGAGGTCGATGTCGCCGATGAAGTAGAATTCGAAGTCGTCGCCATCGGCAAAGCGCTCTTTGTAGAACTTGAGCACGTTGTCGTAGTTGATGGCATCGATGTCCTTGGCTGTTGGGTGAATCTCCAAACGTGCCTTTTCGTTGTTGTTGTAGAGCACCTTCACGATGGTATCCTGCAAGGAAATCATTGGTGAGCGTTCTGCCATAGCAAGGGCAGACTTGCTGCGTTCCATCATAGACTTCACGGCTGCATCGTCACGGCGTGGAGAAGTGAAGCAGAGGTATGTGAGCTGGAGCATGGTTTCGAGGTCCTTTGTCACGCAAGAGCCTGTGACACCTTCTGTACGATCATCCACGGATGGGTCTGCACTGGCCTGGATGCCTGCGAGTTTCTTCTGCAAGTCGGTAGCGGAGAAGTTGCCCCATCCGCCTAATGCAACGAGGTCGGCATTGGAAGCATCGAGGTACTGGCTGTTGTCGTAGAGCGATGTACCACCCCAACTGGTTGCGCTCATGCTGATGGAGTTAGGGCTGAAGTCGGTCTTCTTCACGTGAATCTTCACGCCGTTCTTGAGGGTGAGTACCTTTGAGTCGAATTCTCCGTCAACAACCTTCTTCACCTTGCTGCCCTTGAGTTCGGTAGCGATGAGTGGGTCGGTGTTGATTTCCTCCTTGTAAGCTTCGATGTCTTCTGCGCGAACAGCGTGGAGGATGTCGAGGACTTCTTGCTTTGTTGGGTAGTTGAGACCTTCCTTGTCAGGACCGAACATGAGCACAACGAGGTTGGAGTCGTTCTCTGGCACAAGCTCGTGGATGGTCTGGTTCACCATTTCGAGACTGAACGAAGGCACGAGCATGTTCTTCATGGTCTGGTACTCCCATTCGATGCCAGGCATGGCGTCGTTGTCGAGGAAGTTGCGCACACATTCGTTCACGTACTGCGAAGAATACACCTTGTCCTTCTTGGCGTAGGTGTTCTCAAGGCGAGAAAGGTATTCGGTCTTGTAGCGCTCAAATTCCGTAGCGGTGAATCCATGACGGGAAGCACGGAGAATCTCACGGTAGAGGGCTGCGATACCTTCCTTGTATGCATTGTCCTTGAACACAACATCTCCCTCGAACGCATCCTTGGTCTTAGCGATGAAGAAATCTGCGTCGGTGGCATCAGCCGAGAGGAACGGAGCGTTCTCCTTCTGGAGGATTTCCTGGATGCGGCTGCTGAACATACCGTTGATGGCATCGTTGATGTAGTCCTGTGCATAGTATGCCATCGTGTTGCGCAACTGGCGAGGGAACGCCTCGTGCTTCATGTAGAGGATACAAATGTTGGATGTCTGCTCCTTGTCCTTCTGGATGGAAACAATTGGCTCGCTGTTGTCTGGCACAGGATAGTATTCGCGAACGGCACCGTCCTTCACAGCTGGAATGTCGGCAAAGGTCTTCTTGATTTTCTGCTCCATCTTGTCAACATCCACATCGCCCACGATGACGATTCCCTGAAGGTCAGGACGATACCACTTGTGGTAGTAGTCGCGGATGGCTTTGTATGGGAAGTTCATCACGATGTCCATCGTACCGATTGGCATACGCTCTGCATACTTGCTGCCAGGATAAATCTCTGGGAGAGCCTTCTCCTGCATACGCTGCATGGCAGAACTGCGCAAGCGCCATTCCTCGTTGATGACTCCGCGCTCCTTGTCGATTTCCTTGCCTTCGAGCAGGAGGTCGTGGCTCCAGTCGTGGAGGATGAGCAGACAGGAGTCGAGGGTTGACTCACGGTCGGTCTTCACATTATCTATATTATACACGGTTTCGTCGAAAGAAGTGTAGGCATTGAGATTCTCGCCAAACTTCACTCCGATGCTCTCCAGATAGGTCTTCAGCTTATTGCCTGGATAGTGGGTAGTTCCGTTGAAACACATGTGTTCGAGGAAATGGGCGAGTCCACGCTGCGATTCATCTTCCTGCATACTTCCCACCTTCTGGGCAATGTAGAAGTAAGCGCGGTTCTCTGGCCAGTTGTTGTGTCGGACGTAGTAAGTGAGTCCATTAGGCAGAACACCTTTGCGCACAGCTGGGTCGAGGTCGAGCTGAGGCATCTGCGAGAAGTCCTGAGCACTCAAACCCACGCTTGCCACGCATGCCAGAACTCCAAAAAACAGTCTTTTTAGATTCATGATTTCGTTTTGTTTTTTAGATTTGAAAATATAATGTATTTGTTTCTTCACTTCGGAAACATACTCTTTCTTCTACATACTCATAAAGAGATGTATAAAGGAAAAACCTAATAGTTCCCTCTAAAAAAAAGAACTATTAGGTTGCTTGCATTTCAAAGTGTTATGCCTTGAATGGGTCCTTATTCTTCTTGTCGTCGAGTGCGTGCTTTGGATAGTCCACGGTGTAGTGCAAGCCGCGGCTTTCCTTGCGTTCCAAAGCCTGACGAGTAATCAGATAGCCCACGTTAATCATGTTGCGAAGTTCGCAGATGTCCTTCGTTGCCTTCACACGCTTGAAGAGGTGTTCCGTCTCTTCGTAGAGTAAGTCGAGACGTTCCCAGGCACGATGCAAGCGGAGGTCGCTGCGCACGATACCCACGTAGGTGGACATCACCTGTCCCACTTCCTTCATGTCCTGATTGATGAGCACCTTCTCTTCGTTGCTCAGTGTGCCCTCGTCGTTCCATTCAGGTACTTTCTCGTTGAATTCGTATTGGTCAATTACACTCAGCGAGTGCTTGGCAGCTGCGTCGGCATAGACAACAGCCTCAATGAGCGAGTTGGAAGCCAAGCGGTTGCCGCCATGCAAACCTGTGCACGAGCATTCTCCCACGGCATAAAGGCGACGAATGCTGGATTGTGCGTCAAGGTTCACCTTGATGCCACCACACATATAGTGAGCACATGGAGCAACAGGAATGTATTGCTTCGTGATGTCGATACCGATGGAAAGGCACTTCGCATAGATGTTAGGGAAGTGGTGCTTGGTCTCCTCGGGGTCTTTGTGTGTCACGTCGAGGCAGACGTGGTCAATACCGTGAATCTTCATCTCGTTGTCGATGGCACGAGCCACAATGTCGCGAGGAGCCAGACTCAGTCGCTCGTCGTATTTCTGCATGAATTCCTCGCCTGTAGGCAAACGGAGAATGCCGCCGTAGCCTCGCATCGCCTCGGTGATGAGGTAAGCAGGGTGCGTCTCGCCTGGATGATAGAGAGCCGTTGGGTGGAACTGCACAAACTCCATGTCCTGCACCTTGCCTTTGGCACGATAGACCATGGCAATGCCGTCGCCCGTAGCAATGTTCGGATTGGTGGTCGTGGCATACACAGCCCCCGTTCCTCCTGTAGCCATGAGTGTCACCTTCGAGAGGTAGGTGTCAATCTTTCCCGTCTTGGGATTCAAGACGTAAGCACCGTAGCACTCAATGTCGGGAGTGCGACGAGTGACACGAACGCCAAGGTGGTGCTGGGTGATGATTTCCACGGCGAAGTGGTTTTCCAAAATCTCAATGTCGGGATTACTGCGGATGGCAGCCATCAGTCCACGCTGAATTTCAGCACCCGTGTCGTCAGCATGATGCAGGATGCGGAATTCAGAGTGACCGCCTTCGCGGTGAAGGTCGAACTGTCCGTCCTCCTTCTTGTCGAAATTCACACCCCACTCCACGAGTTCCTTAATGCCAGCTGGTGCGTTGCGAACCACCTGCTCCACAGCATCGCGGTCGCTGATATAGTCGCCCGCAATCATCGTGTCCTCGATGTGCTTCTCAAAATTATCCACAAGCAGGTTAGTCACTGAGGCAATGCCTCCCTGTGCCTTAGCGGTATTGGCTTCTTCAAGAGTTGTCTTGCAAATAATGGCAATCTTCCCTTTTTTAGCGCGAGCCACTTTCAAGGCATAACTCATTCCGGCTACGCCTGAGCCGATGATGAGAAAATCAAATTTACGTGTCATTGACGAGTATTTTGTGCATAAATCATGCAAAAATACTAAAAACCAACGATATGCACCCATCTTTTTACCATAATTTCTGGTTTTTTTCCTAAATTTGCATGGTTTTTCAGGAAATTTGTCCTTTCACTAAGCACGACACCCCTGATTTTCCCGCAAATAGCCTCCTAAAGAAAACAGCAGAATTTGCATCATTGCGCCCACAATGTCAAATGAACAAATTTCGTCTGTTCGACCCATTCCCTTGAATGGCATTATTTTCATTCTCAATTCTCAATTCTTAATTCTTAATTTTTTCATTCTTCATTCTTAATTTCCCATCCATGCCTCGTCTCTTTCACGCCAAAATACAGTTTCAGAGTTGGATTCTGCTCATAGCCGTTTTCATCGTCTTTGCCTATTCCGCATGGCACAAGCAGCCCATCATCCTCCTGCTGTCATTGATGCTCTTGATTGTGATGATTGACCGCATGATTCACACCACTTACACCATCACGTCCACCGACATCATCATCCACACAGGCAAGTTCTCGAAAGACAAGACCATTCCGCTCCAGGACCTCCTCCGCGTGGAGAAAATCAGCGGAATACGACTCTTTGGCAAGGCGTTCAACACCTTCCTCCTGCTCACCTACCAAGCGAATGGCGAAGAGAAATCCCAGGCTATCATTCCCCAAAACGAAGACGAATTTGTGAAATGCTTACAGAAAAGAAAACAAAAATGAACCGCAACCATATCCTCACCCTCCTCTTCCTCCTGTGCAGCGCATGGACCCTGCAAGCACAGGACATCGTTCCACAACGCTACCACATTGAGCAGCAATCGCAAGGTGCAGAAGAAATACGTGTTCGCACCGAGCACGCACTCATGTACGACAGCACAGCAGTGCCCACCGACTCGCTCCAGCTTCCCCCTGCCGACTCCATCCCCGTGGCACACGCACTCAGTTGGAGCGACATCATGCGTGAGCGACTGAGCAGCATGGCACGCGAAGCCGATGGTTACAACTTCAACACGGGGCTTTGTGTCTATGACCTTACAGGCGATTCCCTCCTCTTCACCTACAACCACAACAAGGTGATGCGTCCCGCCTCCACACAGAAGATTCTCACGGCAGTGGCAGCCCTCGAACTTCTGGGCAAAAACCACTTCTACCGCACACGCACTTACTACGACGGAACCATCCAGCAAATACAGCAAAAAGTGCCCAATCCATCGAAAGAAATCGACTCCACCCTACCCGACTCCATCGTCCAGCGCAAGCGAGTGCTACGTGGCAACATCTATGTGGTGGGCGACTTCGACCCACTCGTGTCCTATTCCGACCTGAAGGACATGGCTCGCGCCGTGCGTGAACTGGGAATCGACAGCATCGACGGACGCATCGTGGGCGACATCAGCATGAAGGATGCCGACCAGCTCGGCAACGGCTGGTGTTGGGACGACGTGCCTTCACGAATCGTTCCCTACCTCAGTCCGCTCATCTTCAACCACGAACAGAGCATCACCTCCAGCAACGGCAAGTGCATCCCTCACCCCGAGGAGTATTTCATGCAGATACTCGCCTCCGAGATTCGTGCCGCAGGTGTAGCACTTCCTCCTTTCCCCACCGCCATCACCTCTTCCCCTTGTCCTCGCACCCACGTCCTCCACACCGTCAGCAACACGCTCGAATCCGTGATGGAGCGCATGATGAAGCGCAGCGACAATCTCCATGCCGAGGCAGTATTTTACCAGCTGGCAAAGCGCAGCACATCCACAGGAGCCACGTGGAAAGACGGAGCCAAGCAAGTGGAGTCCGTACTCAGCAAAGCAGGCGTTTCCACCAACGACGTAAAAGTTGCCGACGGCAGCGGACTCTCTCTCTACAACTACGTCAGTGCATGGGGCGAAGTGAAAATGTTGCGCTACGCCTATCGCAACAAGCAAATCTTCACACCCTTGTACGAGTCCCTGCCCATTGCAGGAGTCGATGGCACCATCTCCGACCGAATGCGCACAGGCGCAGCATACCAGAACGTGAGAGCCAAGACAGGCACCGTCACAGGCGTGTCAGCACTGTCGGGCTATGTCCGCGCCTCCAACGGCCATCTGCTTGCCTTCGCCATCATCAACAACGGCAACCTGCGCACAGCCACAGGACACAACTTCCAAGACCGCATCTGCCAGATTTTAGCACGATAAACCCTTAATCCCTTATAAAACATTAACAGCAATGAAAAAGATTCTTATAGCAGCAACAACCCTATTATTCCTTCTCACATCATGCAACCAGCAGCCAACCCTCGAAGGAAGCGAGTTTAGCAACGACAACATCATCGTGGAAGGCGTTGACAGTATGTGGATGGACCTGAAGAGCCAGATTGATGCATCCATCGAAAGCTCAAAGGCAGAACTGATTGCCCAAATCGAGGAAGAAACAGGAGAAAAACTGACCGACGAACAGTTGGCAGAACTGGACAAGCAGCTCAGCGAACAAATCCAGGAGAAATACGACGAAGGTCGTCAAGAAGTCGATAGCATTCAGAACACGCTGAAAATCGCCGTTGCATTGACATTCATGGCAGACGGCAAGATGTCCATGAAGATTGACTCCGAAACAAATGGCGAAGCCGACACACAGCAGATGGACGGAACCTATCAGTTCGATGGCAAGAAAGTGATTCTCTCTTACGACAACCAGCAAGACACACTCGTCCTCCAAGCCGACGGCAACGAACTCTTCGGACGCATCGACGAGAACACCTTCAGCTCCACATTAAAGAGAACAAAATAGTTCTCATCCACAACAAGCAGGACTACACCCACAAAGAACTGTGAGTAAGCCCTAAAAAGCCCGAATCCATCGAAAGAAATCACCGTCTTTCGTCCATCACATCACCCATAAAAAAGCGAAGGCATCTACCTTGAATTTCATCATTCAAAGCAGATGCCTTCGTTTTCTTTACCCAAGAGCCGCCTATTTGCGCTTCCAAGTCTGAGTCTCGTAGAAAACGCCAAGATAGCCTCTCACTTTCAGCACCTTGCCGTCCAACCAAATCGAGCACTTGTAGCTCTTACCGTTCTTAGGATTGTAAATCCTTCCACCTTCCCACTTGTCCTTCTTCTTGGTCAGACCGCTCAAGATGTTCACACCCATCAGCTTACGCCCACGCAACTTCGCATCAGAGTTGTGAATGTCCTTAGTTTCAGGGCCTTTCTCCAGCCAAACAATCTTACCATTGAACTGGTCGCCCGACTGATAGATTTCCACCTGTGCATCGCCAGCCTCAGTCAGCCACGTACCCACAATGTCCTGTGCAAAGCCACTTGCCGACACCAGCATCATGGCAATACTTAATAAAAGTGTTTTCATACAGTTACTCTTTTTTTAAATTTTTCCGCTGCAAAGGTACAATTTTTTTAAACACAAACCCATCAAGACAAGCACAAAATCACTTTTTCACCATTCGGTTCACACCATTTCACTTTAGACGAATTCCAAAAACGAGAAAACCATACCAAAGCAACCCTTTTAATCCACCACAATAAGATACCTTCTTCAACCCACAAAAGGATTCACCCAACCGCCCCTTTGATTCCACTAAACAAACGAGCCCTCGTTATCGTTCAAGCGAGCCCTCGTCGCAACTCAAACGAGCCCTCGCTTGAAAAACACCGAAGGCTCAACATTTCAGTACAATCAAATGAATGGTTCAGTACAGATAAAGGAGCGTTTCAGTACAAGCAAAGGGAAGAGGACAGAAAATGCAAAACGAGATAATATCCAACATGAAGTTGTGAAGTTTAACAAATTATGTTTATCTTTGCACATAAATAACTAAAATCAAGATAGATGGAGAAATACGATTGTCAAAACAGAATCAGAGCGGTGTTGGCCGACAAGCAGATTACTAACCGATGATTTGCTGAGTAGCATAAAAGCAATACGTTTTTAACATGATATTCAAATTAGAAACCCCAGAACATCAGCGAACTGCCATAAGAAGTGTGGTGGAGGTCTTTCGCGGGATGGAACGAAATACATACGACAATGCAACGGATGAGGACATTCGGGCTAACTACTGCTCGCTATCCTTGGAGAAGTTGACGGCTAACATAAACAAGATTGCAGCAGAAAACGGAGTAGATCCTTTACAATCCAATCTTCAAGAAACAAGGGACGCATGCATTGAAATGGAGACAGGCACTGGCAAGACCTTGACCTACATTCAGTCTGCATATGAATTGTACAAAGAATATGGTCTTACCAAGTTCATCGTTCTTGTGCCATCTATCCCTATCCGTCAAGGAGCCATAGATACATTTGAGAATTTCAAAGTCCAGTTGGAAGACAAGTATGGCTTTACCCCCAATGCTTTCGTGTACGATAGTTCCAAGTTGAGTGATCTTCGTGACTTCATTACTGCTGAAACTCCTCAGATAATGATTATGACAATGGCTTCGTTCAATTCTGAAGATAAGATTCTGAACCAGGAAGTGCGCGAAGATCTATTCAATAACAAACCTTTCATCGAGGCTATTGCCCGCACA